>Ga0172378_10001273_pt1 | contig 23190 bp, 18 predicted proteins | sample GrowelOW332metaG_FD_119755 | JGI IMG/M metagenome (GOLD analysis project Ga0172378, IMG submission 119755) | Groundwater microbial communities from an aquifer near a municipal landfill in Southern Ontario, Canada - Pumphouse #3_1 metaG | ecosystem: Environmental > Aquatic > Deep subsurface >... | reverse complement strand
TGCTAATGCAATTTTATATGTGCAATTAGGTTTGGCTGTAAAAATAATAGCATTTCTTACTAAATTAGTAGCTGTTAAGTATATTGCGCCGTCAGGTTTGTTATCCGCCATTGATTGTATTAACTCAGTATCATCGGTAAACAAATACAAGTAATTAGGAATATCAGCACCATTTAAACCAAAAGAAAATGTATAAGTGTTTCCCGATGTTGTATTAAAATAATACATATATCTTTTATTAGTTTTATCACCTAGAACTAAATCTTCATAAGACCAATTACTTTTAGCAGTCAAATCAACCGGTAATATATTAGTAGTTGTAGTATCTAAAGTAAAAGTACCGGCTTTGTCTAAATCAGACTCTAAATTAATATTTAATAATTTTTGGCTTGCAAGATTATCATTAATTATTACATAATTAGTATTTTCATTAGTAATATTATTAATAGCAGCCTTTATATAAGGTACATCATTTTCAAATTCTGAAATCTTAGTAGGAATTTGAATATTAACTATTTTATTACTATTTATTGGTTGTAATTTTCCATTTTCTTCTATTCCTTCAATCGTATTAACTTCAGCATTAGCTTCGATATTATCAAGTTTACTTTTATAGTTATCAGTATAATCATTACTTGATAATTGCTTTCCTGCCACTTTATCTACTTTTTTTGCACATTCCATATCTGTATAAGATTTTAAATTATTCTGTAAATCTGTGGTATCTGCATATAAATGATGATTATATATACTTTCTTCTGTATAATCATTTGTATCCGATTGATATATACTAATTAATTTTTTTCTTTTATCAGAATCAGTAAATAATCCTGAATTCTTAATTCCTGTAGCACATACAGTTCCACCTTCAGCATTAGCACCTCCGGCGATATCAGCATAATAATCTGGAGTAACATATTTTCTGCTCGTTGTATAATAGGTATCAGCCGGTTCTGGAACAGAAATATCAACCGCTTTGTCTGCTATATTCTGCACCGTTCCATTTACTTTTACTTCTTCAATAACATTTTCATATTTTGACTTTTTACTGTCAGAAATAATATATGTTTCTAAATTCGTCATATAATAAGCACCTCCTTAATAATCAAACTTCGTAGTTGAATCAACTATTTCAATGTTTTTAAAATCCTGTAAATTATGTTCAATAATGTAATTAATGTAAGTCACAATGGTGTCGGACAGCCACTTATAACCAAATGGATTCAAATGTCCGCCCGTATAATTTGCTGACTTAAATGCACTAACATCATCTGGCTGAATACCATATGTTTCTAAGTCTACACAATAAATGTATTTATTAATACTCTTATAGGCTTCAATAATTGCCTTTACTTTAGTGTTCATTTCCGTTCTGGTTTCTGCGGTCTGGCGAGTGTTGGGTAGGGTGACACAAAATACTCTTGCCCTCGACTGGATTTTATATATTGAATTTAATATTTCACAATATCCGCCAACAGAGGTTGATTTATCGTTTACGGTTATTGAATCTGTACCAACGGCTATATCAGTTGTTAAATCTCCCGAAAAACTTCCATAAACAGCTATATCGTTTGTACCTAATGCCACTATATAACAATCGGCTTTATTTTCTTCAACATTCAGCCATTCTCCTTTTACAGTTCTGCCCCAATAGAACCACGAATGGGTATCGGTAGTATCTAAACTGTGCTTATTTGCAGCAGTTCTGCCACCATATCCGAACGACATTACATTACTCCCTAAGCTTCTTGCCATATAGGTAGGATAGGAATAATCAGGAAAGCTTGTACTTTCATTATTTTTTAATGTTGTTCCATCAGTGTCATAAACTTTGTGAGCAATAACACCACCAGTCAAAGAATCTCCAATACACACAATACTTTTGAATATTCTTGTAAGCCCACCATCATACAAAGTGGGGAACAGTGGATTGTCTGATTTTGTTGTTCTTGTAGCTATGTCTAATTTGTCAATTCTTTCACATTGCTCTTTTAAAACTGATGATAAATTAGTGTCATTTGATGGCTTATAGAAGAAGTGCGTCAAAGGCAATCTATTGCTGTTTATATTATTTTCTGCAAAGAAATAAACATTAATTCTGTCAGGATTTGTAGTTGGGACTAATGTATTATAAAATGAAGTTTTACCGTTTGTATCGTCTAAAAATGCATTTGCCTCCTGATTTGCAGTTGATACTTTGGTTGCGTAAAAATATCTTTTCTTAGTAACAGAAGCATCGGAAGTTCCATCATCATAATAAATATGTGAAACATTATAGCCCACTAAAATTCTACTTGTATCACCTAAATCAACATCTCTCATATCTAAATCGTACCAACCTGCTCCCGTTATATTAGTAATAACAGAAGATTTAAGTACATCGGTAGCATACGCTGAGGCAACACCTGTAGCAACAAACAGCATAACATCATATTTAGTTACTGTCGCTTCGCCATTTTTAAATCCCATATTTGGTGTTAAATAAATGCTTATTTTAGACAAATTATGATTGCCGTTGGCATCAACCAATTGTGATGTGTTATAAAACTTTGCTTGTCCAGCCGAAGAAAGCAATTCCGTAGAAACAGTTAATTTATCAAAACTTAGCTGTCCCTCGTATAATATATCCGAAGAACCACCCGGCATATAATCGGCTATCTCAGAAACATCTCCAATACCAGTAGTTTTATTTTCAACATCTAATATAGATTCTGTATTACTTGCAACTATTTCATTTAATTTCTTAATATCAGTAGTATAAATAGAGGAATTATTATCAGTATTTTTTATACTCAAACACAATACCTTTGCTGTTGACGGAACTGTAATTTCATCATATATATTGTCCATATAGCTCGACACTACATTTGTGTCGTCTTCCAATTGCGATGAAGTCCTAAATTGATAAGCAATCTCACTATCTGTATTAACATTTAGTATTATTTTTGTATTTTCAGTTACTAAAAATGATTTGATATTATAGCCAGAGTCAATCGTTTTTCCGTCATAAGTTAGTTTATAGCCACTTACTGTTGAAAATGCATCAACTTTACTTAAATTAATAGAATTAATTGAATTTTTTAGATATTGAGATAAATTTGAAAAACCAATTGCACCATCTCCTATATCTTCAGTAGCAATTTTTATAGATTCAATATCCGACCATTGGTCATCTACCCATGCTTTCATTCTGATACGCCGATACAGTATATTTTTCTTGAATGACATAAAAAACTGTGTCATCATTGCGTTATTTGGACAATTGTCAATTACTGTAAATAAACATTTTCCGATATCAGAATCAGTTATATTTACTAAATACATATTGCCTACGACATATCTTCCGTCAGTTATTCTCAATTCGTTTGTTGTTTTATCGCCTAAATTGATAACTTCATTTCTTTTTATTTCTGTAATATTTAATACTTCCGTGTCCATTTTATTACCTCCAATCAATGCCTTTCCAATAATAAATAATTGTTATTAATTAAAAGAAGATAGGTAATACTCTATTCCTATCTTCTATTTTAATTAATATATTTTTCTTTTGATATTAGAATATCAATAAAAATATCCAAATAAATATTATTTTCATTATAAAAGATTTTTTATAAAACAAAATTATACAAGATTGTCCTTTTCTTCATCTAAATCTTCAATATCAATAGTTTGAATTTTCCATACTTCTGTAATATTAATTTCATCTTCTTCATAAATCATGAAGTAATACTGATTATCAGCCGCCGCCCGATGCAAGCCAAGTTTTGAATTCATCCACTGTACTTGCTGTTGTTGTGGGTATTTTTAAAGATAATATTCCGTTTACCACTATCAACAGCGATGCAAGAGTTACTTGTTGTTAATGAATATCCGTATGCTACATAAGGTAAATAATTGCTTAATACTTTTGTTGCTGCAAGATAATTTGTATCATATAGGCATCTAAAATAAGAATATCCTTCTTGTATCTGAGTAGTATTAGGAGTAAAAATATATATATTAGATTCTGTTCCAGTAAGCGTAACTGGTAATATATATCTATATAATAATTGATTTTGATAATTAACATAATCAGAATACTCATAAACTTTTCTCATAGGTTGATCTAAATAAATATTTTTAATATTATTTTGGTAAGGGATATATAGTTGATCAATAGTTCCTTCTGTTATTTTACCTTTTATTAACATAAATTGAACAGTTACATCAACATTCTCTTTTTTTATTATTTGAATATAAGTTACTCCAAACACCAATTCCGAAAAATAATGGAGTTCTTTCAGTTAAAGTAAAATTGGTTATTAAAGAATTAGAAACACTGGTAGAAATTACGGATGGACCATAATAAGTATCTTTTCTTAATCTAAAATATGCACCACTACCACCCAAATTTTGATTAAATATTATAGTATAATCATCAGGTTCAAAATACCTTAATTTTGTAATATCACTAGTATCATAATTAATAATATTAAAAACTTGATTGGTAATACCAGTATCAGTACCTTGTATATGAATACTTCTATCATTTAATATAGTATAAATTATTCCACTATTTACTTTAGCACTATCTTTATATGGATAAGGAATTAAATTTTTAGTAACTATATTTGTTTTTATTCTATATATATTAGTGTTATTTTCAATTAATTCTTTAGGACTCTTTTCAATCCAACCAGTCAAGCCATTTTTAATAATTGAAGTATAGTCACTATCTGTTGATTTTATTTTATCTCCAAAATCTATAAAATCCACTTTATTATCAATATTTGGAGTAGTTGTTTGAATACTATTTCCATAAATCTTATAATCAGTAGAAACATTTGATATATTATCAGAAATAGTAATTGGATAAGTTGCTATTGTAGTTTCATTCCAATCAATCGAACTATTAGCAATATAAGTCATTTGTGTATTAAGATTATTATCTGATATTGATATAGTATTATTCCCATTAAATAGTGGTAAATCATATATAGTAAAAAAATCTAAACTTGGATCTACATAATTACTATATGGTAATATATCTATTCCTCTATTAATTATATTGATTTTATATTTATTATAAGGTTCATATTCTTTTGCAGTAGATCCTTCGATAAGCATAATATTATACGCCGATAAATCTGATATTGCCTTATTAATATATAAAACAAGATGTCGATGTAGTTATACTATCAGGAGTCTCAATACTACTTTTTCCTTCTGCATGCGAAGCGCTTCCCATTGCACTATTATATAGACCCTCTACATGAGCCTAGCTTCCTTGCACTTTATTACCATATCCTTCAGCGTGTGAATAATTTCCTTCAGCTATATTTCCATAATTTTCCGCATGAGATGTAGGTCCTGTAGCTTGAGTATCTTGTCCTTCAGCATGTACAGATTCTCCCGTTGCTGTGGTACTATTTCCTTCTGCATGAGACATTACTCCTGAAGAACTATTATTTAGTCCTTCTGCGTGTGAAGATATTCCTTTTGCTGATGTCGATGATCCTTCAGCATGGGCGCGAGATCCAGCTATATTAGTAATTAGTCCATTTTCATCTTTATACGTATTAAAAATTTCTCCCTTATTTTCTGACTGCTTACCACATTTTGCTTCATTTCTTCGATAGAAGCAACAATTTTTATTTCAGCCATTTAATTCCCTCCTTCAAAAAACTTATTATAAATGACTATAACATAATCTTGACAAAAGTTATGTGAATTATCACTCTATCTTTGTACTACTTAAAACTACATTATACCTTTCCAAATATAATTTCCACTTTTATCTTTTAAACATATAATAAAACTATCTCCATTTGTATCATCTAATAATATAGCTAATTTTCCTCTATAAGTTTCAGATGGAGTAGGAAGTGCCGCCGCGGCATATGCAGTAGCAACTTCAACCATAATACCATTTTGTATTCCATATACTTTGCCATCGTTTTTATTTGTTATTCCATCTAGAATACCTTTATTTGCATGAGTATGATCATCTTTTGAAACTATGTCGTATAATGTACCATTAATAGATACATTTTTAATTTCACTCATTTTCTTAACTCCTTTCAAAATTAATAATCTAATTTATTATCATCATCAACTATTTCGATATTAACAAAGTCTTTCTTATTATTTTCAATGATATAATTGATATATGAAATTAAAAAATTACATAACCACTTATATCCAAATACATTTAAATGTCCTCCAGTATAATAAATTGATTTCCAAGTAGATATATTGTCTTTTGATATCCCATAAGTTTCAATATCTACTAAATAAATATATTTACCTATTGATTTATAAGCATTAATTATTTCTTTTATTTTGTTATTCATTTCTGTTCGAGTTGTATCATCATTTCTATAATTAGGAAGAGTTAAACAAAAAACTCTAGCTTTATCTTGAACTCCAAATACGGCATTTAGAATCTCACAATAACCTCCAACAGAAGTAGTATTATCATTTACTGTTATTGTTTTTGCAGATGTATCAATTGTAATATCCGTACTAATATCGCCTGAAAAAGATCCATAAATTGAAATATCATTAGTTCCTAAATACATAATATAACTATCCGCTTTATCAGCTGAAGTATTAGTCCATTTATCAGTAGCATATCCTTTTGTTACCCAATTATACCAACTTTTAGAAGTTCCATTTCCTTCAGTTGCTGCTTTATCCGCTGCTGTGCGGCCGCCGGCTCCCATATTTCTAACATTGTTTCCAATCATTCTTTGCATTTGTGTTGGATAAGAATAATCTACAAAAGCGGTACTTTCATTATTTGTAATAGATCCATCTTTATTTTCTTTGAAAGCACATACACCCTTGTTAAACTATCTCCAATACAGCATATCTTTTTAAATAATGCCATATTACCGCCATCAGCATAAAATCCTTGATTTGGTAATGATTGTATAATTGGTGTCATTTTATCAAAATCATTATTAAATTTATCTAAAACAGTATTTAATGTTGTTGGGGCTGCAGTAGCAGAATAAAAAGTAGCTTCTAATATCATTTGACTATTAAAAGCACTGCCAGACTCATAAGCAACATAATATAATTCTGCATGTTTTGGATTAGAAGCTAACCCAAGTAAACTAAATTTATCTCCAGCCGCTTTATAGTATGAGAAGAATGGATTAGTCAATAATGCAGTTGTATTATATAATACTGATGGTTTACTCCATTTTTCTATAATAGATGTACTTGATGTTCCATTAGCAAATAAAACTTTACTAATTCCATACCCTACTAATATTTTATCATATGAAGATAAATTAATATTAGAAACATCAAGTGTCGCCACTGTATTTATTGCAGAAGCACTATATGTAGTTTGTGCTAAAATATTATTTAATTTTGTTGAAGTAGAAGTAACTCCTTCTGCAACAAATAAATATCCTTCCATGCCAGATACAGTAGTATTATTATATGCAAAACCTATATTAGGATTTACTTTTATTTCTATTTTATCAATAGTACAAATCCATCTGCATTTTTCATCGGAGTTAAATCATAAAATTTAGCATATCCCATACTTGTTGTTGTTCCACTAGCAGAACATGTGGCTTGACCATCATATTTATAATATGTTTTATCTTCTGGACATATGGCTTTTGCGATTGACATATCTCCAATGTTAGTTGTATTTTTTTCTATTGCAGTTTTATCTAATTTAGTAAAATTATTATCAGACAAGACTTTATTTCCATCTTTATCTACTTTATTTATTAAGGCAGTATTGATAACTTTATTCTGTACTGGATTTTCAGAAGTAGAATTTAAAGCATCATCCACTGTTACTGATGATCCACTCTGTTCAATTTGTGCTAAATCACCATTTTTAATGCCATAGATAAGATTATCATTTTTATTGATAATCTTATCTAAAATTGCTTTATTGGCATGAGTGTGATCATCTTTTGAAATTATATCATACTGTTCATTGTTAACAGTAATAGTTCTTATATCTCCCATTCTTTTTTCCCCTTAACTTTCTATTTACCTAAACCATACCTTTATAGTATTCTCATCTATCCTACTTAATACTTTATATCCAGTATTATCATCAGATAAAGTAGCAATACCATTATTATTACACTTACATTTTTGATTTATTTGACAAGTGCCGTCGTCTCTAACTATAATCTTCCCTAATACACCAATACAATCCCATTCAGGTCTTTTACTTCTTGGAATATATTCTTTATTATTATCATAATTAGGATTTAATTTAATATGTTTTTCTGTGATAGTTTTTTCTTCTTGTGTAATAATAGTTTTACCATTTCGTACAACAGTTTTTGCAGGATATGTTATTTCAACATCTTCATATTGAAATCTACCATATTTATCTAAATCATACATACCATTCCATTGATCCTCATATGAATCGCCTATTACTCCAGCAGTGCCAGAGACAATACCGAATACATTATTTTGTGATGTTGCTTTTTGTATTTTACCATCATCAGTTAATTCTACAAAATAACCTATTCTATCTTCATTATTAGTATTTGCATCTGTCCATTCAAAATATTCTGCATAATCTGCACCAGATGAATTAAATGCTGATAATCCATAAGTTGCACCTAAGAAATCTATCCTAAAAGCATTTGACAACGCACTATTAGAAGTTCCATTTCCTATAACCATTGCATTTTGTGTAGCAGAATAAGAATCTGCGGTTCCTGTATTTACTTTATTATATTGTCCTTGAGTATGTAAACAATATGTTTCTGCAGTGGTTAAGAATCCTTCAGCATGAGAATCTTTACCAGAAGCTTTTGAACCTTCTCCTTCTGCGTGCGCATTCATATTAGAAGCTTGAGTATTAGATCCTTCAGAATGACTAGAATCTCCATCTGCTTTGGTATAATATCCTTCTGCGTGAGATCCACTACCTATCGCTTGAGAGTCACTACCTTCTGCATGTGCATTAAGATTTGCTTGGGTATAATATCCTTCCGCATGGGCATTTGAACCGTTTGCTTGAGTATTAGCTCCTTCAGAATGACTAGAATCTCCATCTGCTTGGGTATAATATCCTTCTGCATGAGCTCCAGAACCTGAAGCAATAGCTCCGTTACCCTCTGCATGAGCTCCAGAATTTGAAGCAATAGCTCCGTTACCCTCTGCATGAGCACCATCTGACGTGGCTTGTGTATTATTTCCTTCTGCATGAGAACAAATATCAGAAGCTATACAACCTTGATTTTCAATTATTGAATTTTCTCCAGTGCCTTTTCCAAAATTTGTTGGTAAATTGTTTAATCTAATGTCATACTTTGTTCCTTCAACTGTTATAGTTTGTATTTCTGACATTTTGACTCCTCCATTTTATTTTATTAAGATAATGTTAAATTATCTCCATTTACGGTTCCTTGTGTACTTAAATCATTTCCACTTACTGTTCCATTTCCAATTTTTAAATCTGTTCCAGTGACAACAGATGGTGTTACTGGAGATTGTCCTTTTGCATAAAAATATAAGGTAGTACCAACAACAGATGTTTGCAAAATATCAGATACGTTCAATTGTTTTCCAATTGCTTTGTGGGTATTGGATTGCCAAATTAAAATATCGTTATTATTTATATCTGATTCTTCGCTTCTTGTTAAAAGAGGTTGCTCTTCTCCAATATCACCAACTCGCGCGGTTCCACTATTATCAAATCCTAAAAGACCATCTTTAATTCCATTGTAATTATGTGCAATGATTCCTGCAAGAGCATTATTTGCTAAACTAGTGGGATTTGCTTCTCTTAAAGTAATAGTATCTTCTTTAGTTTTAATATTTTCAGTATCAGCACTAGTTGTTTTACCAGCAACATTTAAATCACCACTAATAGAAACATTACTATTAAAAGAAACATCTTGATTTGTTTTTGCTATATTTTGCAAATTAACAGTTTTATTATTATCTGTCGCAACTAGGATACCATTTACTTCTATAGACTCAATTTTATTTTTTTCTGCTCCATTTTCAATAGTATTGAGTTTAGTCTGCATTTTATCAATTTGTCCATTTGCATTAAGATACCCAGTTACAATATTTGGATTGTTTTGAATAATTGGCATTGTTTTTATCTCCTTTCTTAGTTTTAATATAATACAATGATTTTATTATCATAACGAGATAAACCAGGTATACTGGCTATTTGATATATAGAATATCCATATACTGTATTTTTATATGTATAAACAAAACACTCATCGGAAAAGCGTCTATCTTTAGTTACATTAATTAATCCACTTTTTATTATTAATTGATCACTAGATACTGATAATTCTATATTTTGATTTGGAATCATTGGTAATTCATGCAAAGTTTGATCTAATATTACTTGAATTTTATTTGAACATGATTGTATTGTAATTGGATTATCTAATACTGTATATTTTTGAATAGTATTTGATATTTTATCAACAAATAAAAATTCAATATTCATATTTGAAGACGATATTGACTTAGTTGAATCTGTAATTGCAGTGGTTCCTTTATCTAATAAATCATTTAATTTATCATTTAAAACTTTATTTGTTGTTATTTTTTTAAGATCTATCATATATATCCTCCTTTATTAGTGATATAAAAGCCCTTTTATTTGAAATTTTTCTGGACCATCTGCAACTAAATTAATATATGTATTTGTACTATCACAATACATACCAGGATGTAGTGCATCATATGGATATTTAAGTATGGTTATAAAATCTATTTTACCTGATGAAAAAATTTCGAGTATAAAAGGATTGCTAGCACCAGTTAAAGCAACCTCATATTGATTATCAAATTGTGCAACAATATAGAATTTTCCAGAAGGAGTTTTTCGTAAAAATATCTTGTTTAATATAATAGATTTTTTTGGAATCATTTTATAAAACATATATCCACATTCATTTTGATTGATAGCGTGGGCATTTAAATATAAAAATGCTGGTTGATCTTTAATTAAAGATATATTAGTATCATTAAAAATAAGATGGTCATTATTATCATTAATAGATGTTGCTTGTATAAAACTTCCAAATATTCCAGTTAGAGTAGGGTTTATTACATTACTATTACTAATTGTATATTTATCTAATCGATTAACAACAGTATCATTTATATTATTTATTTTAGATTGTCCTATTAAATTAATAGTATCAGTTTTTTCATATATAGTATTTATTTTATTTCTTATTAAATCTATAATATTCATAATCTATAGTCTCCTTTCTAATAAATAAATAAAACTGTATCTTTGTCTGGATCAATAATATGCTCTAATCCAGTATAATCAAAATATATAAAAGGTTTACCAATAAACCTTGAAAAAGGATATTTTACTTTCCAATAATCATTAACTATAGGAGTAGTTATATTTCCATTATCAAATGAAACTACTATTGCATTATCAGAATCTAATTTAAAATGATAATCATTATTATGAATTAATAAATGATTTATTTTATATATATTATTATTTTTAAATGTTATCATATCAATTATATTAAATTTATTACTATCAAAATTAAAAGTACCATTTATTGGAAAAGTTTGATTTGTCAAAGATATTTCAGTATAATAAGATAATTTTTTATAACCAAAATCAATCGGGCATTTAGTTTTATTTGTATCTAAATCTTGTACAGTTAATTCATTAATATTTAAATTAGGAATAGTAATAGGATTATCTGTTTTATCTATGCAGTTATTCAATTTACTTTGAAATTCTGCGGCAGTCATGCCATTTTTAATTTCTAACATTAATTTATTAACTCTCCTTTCTCAAAACAATAATATTGATTATTATATTTTAATATTGGAATACTATCGTTTATTTTGTAATTGCTTGGATGAGATAGCATAAAATTAAATTTTTTCTGATCTATAAATACCACAATATAGTTTGATGTAGCTGTAGTTGAACTATATTCTACTTCAGTTACTATTCCTTCAATTATAGTAAAATTTTGAGCTGGTACTTCTGTATTATTTTTTGAACTAATAATACAATTACTTAAATTACTACCATATTTTTCTGAAATTACAACGCTATCTCCTGCTGTAAGATTAGATCCACTTTGATTTAATACTTCATTCGCATATCCATCTATTATATCAATTTTATATTTTCCAGTTTTATTATTTTTTTCTACCACAGTTCCATTGATCGTTTTGTATATCCCATTTTCTTTTAACTTTTTATCAATCTCTTCACTTGCAATTTCTCTTATTAAAGTAGTAAAATCTTCTATTTCATTTTGCATCTCTTTTTCCTCCTTTTAAATTGGTAATTCTTTTAGATTAGTTGCAGTAATTGAAATATTGCTTTTTTCATCAATAGGAAATGAAACTGATTTAACTAAAAAATCTTCATTTTCAATACCTAATTCTGTATATGATAATCTAATAATATCTCCTGCCGCGATGTGAGGAATAAATCTACTACTAAATGAAAAAGTAGTATATCCTTCTGAATATTTTTTTAATTCATATTGTGCTCTTTGTTTACATAATTCATTTGAAGAAATTAAATCATCAGTAATTTTTACTCCTTTTACTCCAAAATTACTATTTATATTGTATATTGAAATTGGATTTGTATTTTCTGCATATCCACTTACTAAATATCCATTAACATTTCCTCCAACGACATATACTTTATTCTTAATTTTAGAACGAGTTATTGAAATTGAAGGTTCAATTAATTCATTTTCATCTTCTTTAAAGTTCCAAACAACTTGTCTATTATGATAATCTAAATCAGTTAAAGTATCAATAATTTCTAAATGTCCATTTTCATCATACCTTGCATCACAAGAAATCGATTTGCACAATTCTATTATCAAATCTCCAATATTATTATTTCCTGTTTTTTCGATAGTATATTGAGTTGTTAAATTCGCATATTTTGAAGGGAAAATAATTGATTGACTATCATAAGGAATTCCATTATTTCCCGGACATAATTTTAATAATGACGAAATAGCATCTTTAATTTTGGTACCAATAGGAATAGTATATGCTAAATCATCTGAACCACTTATAGTTCCATCAAGTAATGCAAATTTATCATATAGCTGCATTGAAACAGTATGATCAATAGTATTAATAGAAGGATCAAAAGTTACAAGAGTAGCTAAAGTATATTCATATTTCATTCCTTCTAATTCAATTCCAGCGTCAATTCTAATTTTTTGAAAATTCCAAATTTTATTATCTGCCGCCGACCATTTTCGACGTAGTCCATATTTAGCTTTGCCATTAGAATAACCAATTGCCATATTTATTAATTCGTTTATTAGTGTAATATTAGAACTGCGACATTGACCATTTTCATTATTATTTTCAATACTACCAGAAGATATTACATATGGTGTAATATCTTCCTCTATTGTTTCATCATTTCTTAATAGATAAAATTTATAGTATCTTTGCATAATTGCTGATCTAATTGCTGCAGTTATTTCATCTTGTGGATATTGATATATTAATTCATTAGAATAATAATAATCTTCAGTAGCATATTTTGTATCTACTTGAAGCAATCCATTATTTGCATTATCAGAATTTTTAGGATCAATAACTTTATATACTCTATATTTTTTACTAAGCATATTTGTTAACCTCCTTAATTAATGATCTTTCATTAATAGGACCTATTTGTGTCCAATCAAATGATATATCACAAGGAGAATCAACTAAGCTATAATTTGTACTTTGATTTTTTAAAGTTATATTAACTGGAAGAAGCATGCCATCTCTAAGTTTTAAAAATTTAATAGTATGATTATTTGCAAATTCTATAAATTTTAATTTATGTATAATATCATCATTTATATAAACACAATCATCTATTATAGAACCCAATTTTGCAGAAATACTTCCACTTATATAATTAACATTTGTTTCATTAAATTTTGGTACTTTATTATTAGTTGTATAGGAAGTTTTATTGGTATTAATAGCTATTTGAGAACTTTGAATATCTAATACAAAATTCCAAATTTGATTTTCGTCTATTGTATAAATATTTTGTACATTAGATGAGTTGGTTCCAAATATTGTAACTTGACTCCATTGTGTTGGAATCTCTATTATATCAGAACTTTGTTGTTGTTTCCCCATTAAAATATTATTAGCATTTTTATATATGTTAGATAAATCATATTTATATCTATGACCTGGTAAAATACTATAATCAATAATATTAGTAATAATATCTGCCGAGCTGGAAATGTGCATAACTTCATTTGTATCTTGATCAATTCTAATTAAATTATTATATTGTAAAACGGCACCAGGTTCAATAACAGCTGTTCCGGCGCTTAAAGACTTGTTTTTAAGATTTGTTAAAAAATTTAAAGTTTGATTATTTGAAAAATTTAAATTTTTAATAATAGTATCTATGTCATTATAACTATAACTTTTAGTAAAATCAATAAGTGTAGTTGCTTGGGCAATTACACTATAATATTTTTCGCTAGTTAATATAATTGATAGAGGAGATTCTGTATTAATTTCAATAGCACTAGTTGGAGTAACTATTAAAGAATCGCAATCTAAAGAATATAAATTATACTTATCAACATTACCGTCACTATCAAAATTTAATATTAAATAACAAATATTATCTACTTCAATTTGATTCCATACTATATAAGGATCATTCATAGTATCATCTTTAGGAGCTACCAATGAATTATCAGTATTATTTGTTTCATCAAATTCATAATATGTATTTTTATCTTTATTGCTTTTTGCACCAAATATATTTCCGCTATCTGTCTTATATAAGTTCTGAGCAGTAGCATCATTAATCTGTATTTGTTCAGGAGTTATTTTAATACTGTTATTTCCAAATTTTAATAATTTAGTATCTTTATAATGATAATATGGAAAATATTTAAATCCAATTAATAATTGTGAATTTTTAAAAGAAATTAAATTTTCTCCATTACGATTTTTTAAATCTGTCCATGAAATTGTTCCGTCATAATTATTAATTAAAATATTATCATTAGTAAAAGTGTAATATGTACCCTTTGATGGTTGACCTTCCATCGAGTTAGACCCAGAAATATCAATGTTTACACTATGATTATCTAAATCATAAACTAATTTGGGTTTACTTGCTTGAGCAGTAAAAGATACTTCAAAATTAATTGAATTATTTAAATAATAATTATTTTTATCATGTATATTTAATTGTAACATATAACTATGATTATTTTTTAACATATCATAATAAAAAGATAAATTACTATTGTATCTTTTTTCTGTTGTATATAATAATTGATTATCTTCATATAAATTCCAATAAGAATAATCTACTATTCCATCATACGTTGCTGTCATATTTAATACAGATGATGCTAATGTATTATTCTCAATAGTATCAAATGTAATAGAAGGAGTATCAATGGTTGTAAAATAATTATCATAACTAGTAATATTTGCACTTTTAATACTATAAGGAATTCCTGATTCTATTGTCTTATTATTCGTATCAGTTTTATTAATAGTTAATACTTTTCTATACATATCATAAGCTTTTTTTAAATTATTATTTGGAACACTACTACTAACAGTTATAGTTGTTCCATTAACTGCAGTTACATTATATCCTATTCCATCAATTTCAATAATTAAATCATCAGTATTACCTGGATCAGGAGCATTTTTATCTATGGTAATAGTTGTTCCATTAATAGTAGTAGTTAATCCAGATAATGAATAATAATTATTTATCATAGAATAAGAATAAGCATTACCATTAATATATATTTCTTGATCATCTGCATTAATTTCAGGATTAGGATCAATACCTATATAATTTTTATTAGTATCGCTATATTTCTTAGTAACATATCCATCAGAAATCCATCTATCTTTTTTATCTGTAACTATTCTAATAGTATAATAACATTGTTTTGGAAAAGTAAATCCACAATTATTAAGATCAAAACATAAAACATTATCAATACTGCCGTCTAGAGGCAATATAGAATCATAATTAGTAAGACTTATATTCTTTATATCATCATTCTTAATTACAACTTGTTTTTGTTTCGAAAGATATTGATCAAACCAAACTCTTCCAAATTCTAATCCATCAGTATAATCATATAATCTTATGGATGCATTTAATATTTTATCATATTTATCAATAGTACAATAAAATAATAAATCTTCATTCGTGCTGCCGGACGTAACTTCAGTTGTTATAGCACAATTTTTTGGTTGAAAATTTGTTGGCATATATGGCATTTTCTATCATTCCTCCTTTTTCTCTAAAATGAAAAAAGGGTAGGCGCATTAGCGTCTACCCGTTGTAATAGTTTTTATATTTCTAATATAACTATTTAACCCCTTTAACTCCTCAATAAACGACGCTCCGTTTGTTACATTATCTAATGCTATATTTAAATTATCTATATTCAATAATGAATTTCCATCGGCTAATGAACTAATGGAAGAGTTCATTCTTTCTGTTGCTTTTCTAGAAGAATCATATAAATAATTCATCTGTTCATTATTAAATATTTTTTCGTGTGGATTTAATTCAATGAATTGACCAGAATTTGTTCCAAGTAATTCTAATCCTCTTTCATTTACCATCGAAATTCCTGCTATAGCATTTTTAGTGCCATTAGCATTTTTATTAACTTTTTCAGAAGTGTAATTACCTGCGGTACCTCCTGTAATTCTATATTTCCCTCCACTGGTATTTACAATGGTACCAATGGGTAATCCAGCAGTAGTTGTTTTTCCTGCAGAATTAATAGTAACTCCTATCGTTCCAAGACCTGGATACCAAGCTGTTGCATTATTAGAGGACTTATTAGCAGTTTTAGATTTAGAATGATCAAAAGCAGCAGTACTTTCACTAGCCAAATTGCTCATAGTATTTTTAAAATCTGAAATATCCTTAATTTGTTCTTTAATAAATGATCCAAAATTAGCTAAATTAGTAGCAGTATAATCAATTGGATCATTTAAACTATCCCATTTTCTAACTAATTTTTCTAATTGTCTAGTAACCTTTTCAGCAGCCATATTATTTGCTTCTATTAAAGCGTTATTAGAAGCGATCAATTGCTTATTTGAATCTAAACGAGCTTTTTCTGCATCGATATTTTTTTGTTGAGCATCTTCTTTTTTTGCTTTATCTATTTCGTATTCTGTATCGGATAAATCTTGTTGAGCAGAAATAACATCTTTCATATTATAAGTTTGTATCCATCTGCCGCCTGAGAATATTCTTACATTTTTTTCTTGTAATGTAGAATTTAAAGTAGTTTGTTTTTTCTGTAATTCAAGTGATTTTTGTAATATTTCAAGTTCTCTTTCTTTCGCGGCAACCTGTCTATCATATTCAGCAGTCAAAGCTTCTGCTTTATACATTTGATCTTTAGTATATAACTCTTGACTTTTATCATAAAGTCTTGCAATTTGAGATTGATATTTTTCCGTTAATTTATCAATTTCTTTTTGAGATTGCTCTCTCTTTTGAGTTATTTCTAAATAATCTTTTTCATTAAATACTTGATCACGAGTTTTAGCAGAAAGATATTTTGTACTCATGCGGGCTTCAGTTAATTGTTTATTAATACTATGTTGGACATCATCTAATTTATTTGATACTTCATAATATTTTTTTTGATTATTGATAATTAGGTCATAATATTTAGAAGTCTTTTCTAATTCTTTATTATCATCTTGATAAATTTGATTTTGATCAGATAAATTACGTTTTAATCTTTCAGCAATTTTTTCAGCATCACTAACTGTTTTATCTCCTGCGGCTTTTGCTTGTTGATAATACGCTTGACGTGCAGCCTCTATTCTTGCTGGATCAGATAATGGATTATTAATAATATTATTGTATGCACGAGTTTGTGCTTGGAATTTTGTTTCTCCTCTAGCAGACCAACTTTGAAATAAATCATTTGCATTAATATAATTTTCAGTAGCTTTTCCCCTTGATTCAAAATAACTATTAATATCAGTATTAACTTTATCTATGCTGTCAATAACATTATTTTCTGCATCAATCATATTTTGGTAATATTTTTGACGAGTTTCTTCATCTCCTTGGTAATTTTCATATTCAACTCTAGTGATTTCTGCCATTGCTTTTAATACTGGTAATGTTTTATCAAAGTACTCTTTTTCTAATTTCATAGATGCTTCTTCTTTTTGAGCATCATCTAAATCATTCCTATTAGCAATATCTAAAGATTTTAAGTATCCTTCACTAGTAACTTTATCAACAGCTTTATTTATAGAATCTTTAATATTAAAATTAAAACCTTTTGAAAAAGCAGTAGTATCTTGGACCAACAGATATTTAGTTCCATCTATGTCTATAACATCACCAATATCGTGTTTAGTTAAATCTTCAACTTTATCATTATGAATAAGATCAGTACCGCCTCGAGTATCAACTAAATTAATTCCACTAAAAGCAGTATCCTTGTAAGAGGTCCGCTTAGAAATATCAACCCATTTTTGTAATTCATCGTCATAAATATTAGTACCATGAGATGTATTAACTACTTTAGAAGTATTAAATATTTCTCCATTTGTTGCCGCTCTTTGAGAAAAATCATCCATAAATATCGTTGTTTGAGCTGCACTCAAAACTTGTTCGTCACCTTTAAAATTTATCATTGTTGGACCAGGTATATATTCAGAACTTCCATCACTATAAATAACAATTTCAGGTCCTTCTTCTCCAACAGTAGCTAATCCAGGTTTAACTTTTTTAGATCCGTCGGCATATCCATATTTTGCACCAATACCAGAACTTTTCATCCTTCCAGTAATAACTTTATCGCTTTGATCTTTAGGTATTTCGTATTTTTTTAATACCGAAGAAACCATGTCTTTATATCCATAACGCCTACTATTCTTTAAAATTCCTGTTAAATCTTTATTCTCTGAAATTTCTTCATATATTAATTGTATTTGTGTCGCTAAATCACTAATTGATTTTCCTTTTGCTACTGTAGAATCGTATAAGCGTGCTTTTCTATTTTTTGAAGTCCATTGTGCAAGACCATATCCAGCACTATCATTAATAAATTTATCTCTTGAATATGTTCCATTATCAACTGCGGCAGTATATTGAGCATCATTCATCTTTAAAGAAGATTCGTATGAATTCTGTAAATTATTTGAATGGTATCCAGATTCTGCATATAAATTTGTTAATATTGCATCAGTTGCTTGTTGACCAAATCCAAGCGCTTGAAGACTAGAATTAATAGCTTCTTTATTACCACTAGCACTTCCATTATCACCAGCACCATTGGCTTTAGCTATTAAATCTATAACTTTTTGACTTGCATCTACTGCAGAAGCGCCTAAACTATTTACTTTGTCAATTAATCCATCTATGCCTTCACTAACTAATTCTTCTGCTTCTAAAGCACTATCTTGAGCTGCTTTAATATTAATTGCATTTTGCTTATGTAATTTATCTAATTCATCATTTACATCCTTAATATCTTTCTTAGCACTTTTAATAGCTAAATCTCTTGCTTTTTGTTCTTTGTTAAAATTTAATTCAATAGTTTTTTTAGCAGCTTTCTGAATAGTTTTTTCATATTTAGCGTTCATTTCAACAAGTTTAGCATCTTCTTTACGACGTTGCTTAACTCGTTCGCTGTTATCAACAGAAGATCCATAAGCCATTTTAGTTAAGATTGCAGCTCTTTTATCATCTTGATATAAACCTTTTCCACTATTACCATATAATGACTGTAAAGATTGTATTAATCCCATCTGTGTAGTTAAAGCAGTATTGATTTTTTCTAATTCAGTAGAAGTGGTATTTGCCGCAAACACTTCTAATTCTTTGTTTGCATTTTGTAAATCAATAGTATTTTGATTTATTTTATCTCCTAAATCACTCAATGATGAAGATAAAACCTCTGCCTCTTCTGCACTTTGTGGGACTATTGAAGCTACTCTCTGGAATTCAGTATTTAATGCTGCACCATATTGTGTCAAACTCTGCGCTTTTGATGACATGACAGTAAAATTAGTATCCGTAGAATCAGATATACTGTCTAAGAAATCAAAATCTTTTATTTGAGTTTCAAATTGAGTTAATATAGTACCATTTTGATCAATTACGTGTTTCAATTTTGCAGCACTATTTTCAGCTTGTTTTGTTGCTAAATCAGCTTTTTTACTCTCTAAATCTAATTCTTTTGAAGCTATACTTTTCTTTAAGTCAGTAGAGCCAGAAGCAAGACTATCCAATTCTGCTTTTCTTAATTTATAAGAATTAGTGATAAAAGCTTTTTTTCTATTACCAGTTAATCCTAAATCTGTAATTTGATTAGCTAAGTCTAGCGCAAAAGAATCATTGGTTGAACTTGTCTTTTTTTGTTGTTGATTAGCATTAAAAGTTTCTTCTGTCATATCAGCTAATTCTTTACCATATTTAGTGATTGATTGTTTCAACTCTAGATCTTTTGATACTCTTACAAATTTAGCTAAAGCATCAGTAGATATTTCCAAGTTACCATTAGATTCATTAAGAACATCTACCCAATCGGCGCCCAGACTGATTAATTTTTCATAATTTTCAGCACTAATAGATCCTGTATTATTATAATCTGTTTGAATATCAACTAAAGTAGAAATATTACTAGATAAATTTTTAACTCCATCTGCCCATTCTTGATTTTTAGCAGTAATTAATTCATTTTGCTCTAAGTTTGTTTTTGCAGGTTTTTCTAATGCTTTTTGTGCATTAGCTTCTTTGGTTAATTTATCAATCCATTCACTAGCAGTTAATGTTCTTTTTTTATCGATATCAATTACTTTTTTCTTTACATTTGTTTCAGCTTGAATAGCAACATTATTATAATCATAAGCATCTGCTACATCTCGCATGAATTTAAGATAATTATTCCTATCTTTTTCATTCATATATGGAAGCATGTTTTGCATATTTTTATAATTATCACTTTGAACTAATTTATCTATATCTTTATTTTTATTTTTATAATATTCAGATAAATCACTTGTATTTTTTGCTTTCCCACCAACAAAGGAAGATGCGCTATCTTCTATAGCTGCTTGTGAACGTTCTTTTTTAGCTATTATGTTTTTATTATCTTTGATTATCTTACTTGTTTTAGCATATTCTTCAGCTGCTATTTTGCTATCCTGTTTCTTAGCAGCAGCAATTTGTTCTTCCATTTCTTTTTGACTTTTTAAAATAGCAATTTCTGCTTGAGTTTGTTTATACTTTGCTTGCTGAAGCTGTAACTGTTGATTTAATTTATTAATTTCAATTGTTGATAAATTCAACGTCTGTTTCTGTAACTCACTAGTATCCATTTCATTTCGAATATCAGATAAAGTTTGTTTTTTCTCTTCCAAACTTTTATCAATATTAGAAGATTCTTCTAACGCCTTATTCATCTCTTCTTGAGATTTTGTAAAATCTTTACTAGCTCTAGCAGCTTTTGCAGCATTGCTATTATAAACTGCTAATCCTATTGCGACTCCAGTAACTGCAGCTCCAAGTCCTATTCCTAAAGCAATTAATGGATGCATTGCCGCAAATTCTGCAATGTGTAGTGCTATAGAAGTTTCAGTTTTCTTATTTAATTTTTCTTTTGCAATGCTATCTGCAATCATTGCTGTAGCTTCTGCTCCATATGCTTTTGCATTTTTCATTGCTAATCCATATCGGATACCATCTAATATATTTGCTTTTGTATTAATAATAATAGAATTTTCTTTAAGCATATTAATTGTCATTAATCCAGCTGTAACAATTCCAATAAGAGCAGAAATTTTATCTGCTGTACTAGATTCTTCATTACTAAATATTTGAATAGCATTATTAATTCCAAAAAATGCTGTTGATAATGAAGTTAATAAAGAAGATGCTGCAACCATTCTATCTGACCATGTTAATTGAACTCTATTAATTTTTGTAATAGAAGTTGTCAAATTATCTATATCGTTAATAGTAGGTTTAATAGCTTGATTGACTTGATTTAAGGCTTCTTCTTCTGTTAAAGTATTATTATATAAAGATTTAAATGCTTTTGATAAAGCAGTTACTTGTGCTTTACCTTTTTCTGTAGATGGTGCAATACCCGCTGCCATTCCTTTAAATGCAAGTCCTAAATCTTTTTGAGTAAGATTACCTTCAGTTCTTAATTGTTTTAAAACATTAATTAATTGTGTATAATTAGTTGCATTTATATCTAATTTATTTGTTTTATACTGTCCTTGTATCTTAGATAATATTTCTGGAGCATTAGTACCTTTAAATTGACCAACGCCACTAGATCCTCTTGTAGTAGTTTTTGCAAAAGTTTTTTCTCCTAATGCATTAGTAAGACTCAAAGCATTTCCTGTTAATACATCTTCTGAATCTACGCCAGCAAAAGCTTGTTTTTTACTACTTGTAATTCCTTTAGCTATCGCTTCTTTTGATCCTTTAATATTACCTAGTTCTGCAAGAGTTTTTTGTAATACTTTATTAAATTCTTCACCATTTGCGATTTCTTTAATTTGACTTTCAACAAAATCTTGTTGAGCAACACTCATTTTACTTTTAGCTTGAGCATAAGTATTTTGTAATTCACTAACTTTAGATAAATATTCAATTTGAGCACTATCTTCTGGTGCTAATGTATCCCTATTCTTTAACTGCAACATTAAATCAGTTAATTCTTTTTTTGTATTCATTGCCTGATTTTGAGTTTTTCCGAACAATGAAGTAATAGAATAACCGATAGATTGTAATCCATTTGATAATTGTGGCTGAAATTTATTTAAAAAATATGATCCAGTAACGGTAATAATAGAACCTAATCCACCGAATCCTTTAATTAATTTATCTACTCCATCAATTAAATTAGCAACTCCATATGTCATGTCAGTAATTGCATCATTATTTATAAAATTATTAGTAATATTTTCTAATGAAGCTTGAACTTCTTTATTGGCAGCTTCCCAGCTTTTTTTATATATTTCTGTTTGTGAATCTAATGTACCAATTCCATTTTCAGCTTCTCCTAATAATCTTTTATATTCATCCCAATTACCAAATAGAGAATCAACAATAGTTCTTTGTCGTTTACCGCCAAGTAAATTTGCAATAGCAGCTTGTTGATCTTTATTTAATGTTTTATATTTTGTTCCTAATTCTTC
>Ga0172378_10001272_pt1 | contig 23193 bp, 25 predicted proteins | sample GrowelOW332metaG_FD_119755 | JGI IMG/M metagenome (GOLD analysis project Ga0172378, IMG submission 119755) | Groundwater microbial communities from an aquifer near a municipal landfill in Southern Ontario, Canada - Pumphouse #3_1 metaG | ecosystem: Environmental > Aquatic > Deep subsurface >... | reverse complement strand
GCGAAACCTGCCTTGTTGGTAATATTGTCAAAGACAATGGCTTGGTTGAAGCGGTTTTACCTGAAATGTTACCCCCTACTTTTGATCAGCAAGAAGGATCAATCATAAAATGCCACGAAGCAGCAGAAATATTAAATCAATTAGTAGAGATTAAAATTTAGATTTTAAACGTTCAAAGCAATAATACATTAAAATCGATTGCTAAATGCTGTAAAAGATGGTATAATATAATAATGAAATCGTATAAATGAACTTAAAAGCATAGATGCCTTAAAAAAGCATCCAATACTAAATGGTTATCGCTAAGCAGAATCAGTTAAAGCGCAAGTGGATCGTATTTTTACAGTCAATCATAAAAAGGGGGAAAATATGATGGATGAAAAATTAAAGAAACTACGGAAACTTAACATGATTCTTCAATATAAAAAAATGGGGAAATGGAAAGACTATATCTATGGTGAAAGAGTTTATATTATTCTTAGTTTAGTTTCTAAGACGATTTTAGCGTGGTTAGTCTTCTTTGGTGCGATGCAACCGTAAAAATACATACAAGTGATTATTGATCTTTCTATAAACAGCGGGATCAATATCATTGACAATATTATTTAAAGGGCTCATAATATAAACAAAGTTATTAATTTAACAAATAAAAAGAAAAAAAGGGGAGTACAATAAAAAAATTATTGGTATTTGTGAGTGTTGTATTAATGTTAACGCTTACTGGATGTGGAACAGAAGACACTTCGGTTTCTGATGATGCTGTTGATCCTGGCAGTTATAAAATTACAGATACTGGGCAAACAACCAGTTATAATAATGATGGGGAGACAATAGAAACGGAAGTAGGCGATGCTTATTATGGCCAAGATGCTGATTATACAGGAACAGAAGAATCTTTTACGGATAATGGCGATACGACTATTACCGATAATGTTACAGGCTTAATGTGGCAACAAGTGCCTTCTGATGATCATATGTCATATGAAGAAGCACAAGCCTATTGTGAAGACCTTGACCTTGGCGGATACGACGATTGGCGTTTACCAACGGTTAAAGAACTTTTCGGTTTACAGAATTTCTCGACAGGTTGGCCTTATGTCAATGATGACTATTTTGATTTTCCAGCAGATACAGTAGGGAGCAGTGGCCCAACAGGCGGAAGCTCCGACGGAGGACCTCAAGGGACGACAGATGATTCAACAGATGATTCAATGCTTGAAGCCCCTTCGGGTGACTCTGATGTAGCTATAGAAGAAGGTACAGGCTCTTCCGTTTCAAAATCTCAGGGTCAATTTTGGACTGATCAGGAATATGAAGTTGGCGATGGTACTATTGGAACAGGTCAAGCAGTCGCTTTTGGGGTAAATGAAGCGACAGGACATATTAAAGCTTATCCATCAGAAATAACAGGCGATATGGGAAAATGCGTCCGTGCTGTTCGAGGCGATACGACAACAACCAATGATTTTGTTGACAATGAAGATGGCACAATCACCGATAATGCTACGGGTCTTATGTGGACACAGGATGATAACGGGGAAGGCATTTTATGGGAAGATGCTTTAGACTATTCAGAAAATTTGGATACCGCTGGATATGATGACTGGAGACTTCCAAACGTTAAAGAACTTCAAAGCATTGTCAATTATGATGGAACTTATCCTGCGATCTATGATGATTATTTTAATATAACAGAATTGGATAATAATGAAAATTACTATTTTTGGACATCTACATCGGCATATTTCAGCCCTGTAGCACCAGAATATAAATATACATGGTATGTAGCCTTTGGTTATGCCGTTGGTGAAGATGGCGAAGATGTTCACGGCGCAGGGGCTGTACGGTTTTCTCCAAAAACGGCTGATGAAAGCATCAACACCGAAGGTGGAGATAACTACTATAATTCCGTATACTGTGTACGGGACGCAGAATAAGAAGCACTTTAAAGAAAAAAATTTAAAAGGGAGAATGCAATGAAAATCATTGGAATTGTTGGCAGTTGTCGAAAAGATGGCAATACCGATCAAGCTGTGAGTAAAGTCTTAGAAGGGGCCAAAGCAGCCGGAGCAGACGTTCAAAAGATTTACCTTAAAGACTATAAAATTAAAGATTGCACGGGTTGTGAAGGCTGTGCTAAAACCGCTAAATGTGTCATTAAAGATGGCATGCAAGAGATTTATCCATTGCTTGAAAAAGCGGATGGCATTGTTGTCGGTTCTCCAACTTATTTTTATAATGTCAATGGAATGACGAAATGCTTTTTAGATCGTTTGTATGCGTATGAGCTTTTTGATAAAAAAGATCGGTCCGTATGGATGGGGAAATTTGAAAAAATAGGAAATTTTTATAGTGTAAGTGTTGCTATTTGCGAACAGGAAAGTGAAGAAGATTTAGGATTTACAGCCTTAGCGATTAGTAAAACCTTAGAGGCAGTTGGCTATCGCAATATTGATACCGTGATCGGACTACATGCTTTCCAAAAAGGAGAGATTAAAAAGAATCAAGCGTTTATGGATAAAGCGCTCTATGCAGGGGAACGCCTAGCTAAAACCATTCAATTATCACAAAAAAAGAAATAAAAAGGCAGGATGGCATCAGCGATTAAGCGTAGAGGCTCCTTTTTAAACAAAGTGTGAAGATAAAAAAAGCACGACTCGTCTCAATAAATGAGGATAGTCGTGCTTTTTTAGTATCAAACAAGAAGCTTTATTCTTCAAATTGACTATTATAAAGTTTTTCATAAAACCCTTTTTTAGCCAATAATTCATTATGTGTTCCTTGTTCTACAATATTCCCTTGATCAATAACCAAGATCGTATCAGCATCTTTGATGGTGGATAAGCGATGGGCAATAACAAAACTTGTGCGGTTTTTCATCAATTTGTCCATAGCCGTTTGAATATGACGTTCGGTTCGGGTATCGACAGAACTGGTTGCTTCATCAAGAATGGTAATTGGGCTATCCGCTAGCATAGCGCGCGCAATCGTTAGTAATTGTTTTTGTCCTTGTGAAATATTAGAAGATTCTTCGTTAAGAACAAGATCATAGCCTTCTGGCAAGGTTTCGATATGATGATGCACGTTGGCCGCTTTAGCAGCCGCAATCACTTCTTCTCTCGTGGCATCTTCTTTGCCATAGCGAATATTATCAAAAATAGTACCGTTAAATAACCAGGTATCTTGTAAAACCATACCAAAGAGTTCTCTCAAATCTTGACGGGAGTATTCTTTAATATCTTTGCCATCTATTTCAATAGTACCGGCGTTTAATTCATAATAACGCAGTAAAAGTTTTACCAGCGTGGTTTTACCAGCGCCAGTGGGTCCAACAATAGCAATGGTGTCACCAGCTTTTGCATCAAATGAAAAGTCCTTAATGACAGGTTCGTCTTGTTTATAGCCAAAAGAAACATGATTAAAGCGTACATTTCCTCTAATTCCACGGCGTGTATCTTCAGTGATGCTTGAATTTTCAACAAGTTTGCCTAGGTCAAAAGCATCTTCTTCTTCATCTTCTTCAAGAAAATCAAAGACTCTTTCAGCAGCAGCAGCAGTAGATTGTAGTAAATTAACAATATTAGCGACTTGTGAAATAGGTTGGTTAAAGTTTCTAACATATTGTATAAACGCTTGAATATTCCCAATGGTAATGCGTCCGTTAATGGCTAAATAGCCACCTAAAATACAGACAACGACATAACCAAGGTTGCCAATAAAAGCGACAATAGGCATCATAGCACCTGAAAGATATTGAGATTTCCAAGCAGATTCATATAATTCTTCATTGATTGTATCAAATTTTGCTTGAGATTCTTGTTCTTTATTAAACGCTTTAACAATGCTTTGTCCTTTAAACATTTCTTCTACATGCCCGTTAACAGAAGCCAATGAATTTTGTTGACTTTTAAAATGTTTCTGCGATTTACTCACAATAAAACGAATAACAACGATGGAAAAGGGGAGAACAAGCATTGCAGCAATCGTCATAATAAAACTGATTCTGACCATCATGACAATGATGCCAATAATGGTAATGACACTAGTAATCATCTGAGTTAAACTTTGAGAAAGAGATTGATTAATAGTTTCAATATCATTAACAACCCGAGATTGTAAATCACCGTGATTCTTTGTATCAAAGTAGCGTAAGGGGAGGCGATCTATCTTTTCAGATATTTGACGTCTCATCGTATAGGTAACATCCTGAGAGACGCTTGCCATAATAAAACCTTGAATAATGGAAAAGATAAAACTGACCCCATACATGACTACAAGGATTAGGATTATCTGACCAAATTTGCCGAAATCAATGCCTGTTTGGCTCATTAAACCGTCGACAATAACATCGGTCGCATTCCCTAATAAATTCGGCGAAATAATATTGAATATTGTACTTGCAATTGCCGTGATCACAACAAGGGTCATCATGAGTTTATATTTTTCTAAGTATTTTCCGAGTTTTTTAAGGGTTCCACCAAGATTTTCTGCTTTTTCACCAGAACCCATAGAGCTCATTGGTCTGTGCTTTGGTCCAACTTGTTGCTTACGTTTTTGTATTTCAGCCATTGGTTTGTTCCTTTCCAGCATATTGAGAAAGTTCATCTTCACTTAATTGTGAAAAGGCTATTTCTCTATAAACATCATTGCTTTTCATTAATTCCGCGTGTGTACCGGTTCCAACAATATACCCATGATCCATGACTAAAATTTTATTGGCATCTATAATGGTGTTAATTCTTTGAGAAACAATAATAAAAGTGGTATCTTTCACATTATCTTTTAAAGATTGTCGAAGCTTTTGGTCTGTTTTAAAATCGAGCGCGGAAAAACTATCATCAAACAATAAAATTTTAGGGTGTTTAATGAGCGCTCTCGCAATGGAAAGCCGTTGCTTTTGGCCACCAGATACGGATGTACCACCTTGTGAAACGGCTGTATGAATGGTATCTGGTAAGGTTGATACAAATTCTGTCGATTGTGAAATATCAAGGGCATTTTGAATTTCTTCATCGGTTGGATTTTCTTTACCATATTCGAGATTTGATTTGATATCTCCTGAAAAAAGTAGAGCCTTTTGAGGAATATAGCCAATGGTATCTCGCAATTCTTTTTGAGAGAGATCCTTGATATTAACACCATCAATGAGTACTTCGCCTTTTGAAGTATCATAAAATCTTGGAATAAGATTCAATAAGGTTGATTTACCACTGCCGGTTGAGCCAATAATAGCGGTAAATTCGCCAGGATTAGCCGTAAAGTTTATATCTTCAAGCACACATTCTTTGGCATGTTGATAAGAAAAATGAACATTTTTCATTTCAAGTTTGCCTTTTGGAGATACAAGTTTTTTTGTGTCTTTTTTATTGGTAATGGTGCTTTCTGTTTCTAAAACAGCACTAATTCGATTGGCAGATACAGCGGCTCTTGGAAACATAATAAAAATCATTGTGATAAAGAGAAAAGCCATAATTACTTGTACAGCGTATTGTAAAAAGGCAAGCATATCACCAATCATCAAATTTCCAGCATCAATATTTTTAGCACCGCTATAAACAATAAGAACACTGGTCAAATTCATAACAAGCATAAGGGCTGGGAACATAAAAGACATGGCTTTATTAACAAAGACATTGATTTTTCTCAGTTCTTCGTTTGTGTCATCAAATCTTTTTTCTTCATATTTTTCTTTATTAAACGCACGGATGACTAATAAGCCATTTAAGCGTTCTCCTACAAGCAAATTTAATTGATCCAATTTAGCTTGAATCAGTTTAAATTTTGGAGTAACTACAACAAAGACAAAGACCATTAAGATAAAGACCGCAATTAAAGAGATCCCGATCGTATAACTGAGTTTTGTACTGGTTTGTAAGGCTTTGATAACGGCACCAATGCCTAAAATAGGGGCGAAAAATGCAATCCTCATAATCAGCGCTGATGTCTGCTGAATCGTTTGGACATCATTCGTTTCTCTTGTAATTAAGGAAGCCGCTCCAAATTTTTCCATTTCATTATTAGAGAAATCCGTTACGCGATAAAATAAGTCTCTTCTAATCTGCTTACTTGTTTTTGCAGCGATTTTTGCAGAAATATAAGAAGATATTACAGAAAAAACACAGGCTGCTAAAGCAATTAAGAGCATGTATATACCAGTTGTTTTAATATAGTCCATATCATTGTTAATAATGCCATCATTAATAATCTTAGCCATATAGGTTGGGAGCGCCAATTCACTGAGTGCTCGGCCTAATAATACGGCGATTAAAAGAATTAAGGCAGGAATGTATGGTTTGTAATATTTTAATAATTTTTTCATTTTTTACATTTCCTTTCTTTTGACCTTTTGTCTATTTAAATTCTAATTCATTTATAATTTTATTGAGAATTTGATTTACGGAATTTAATTCGTTTTGCGTAAGAACGGACGCAATGGCCGTTTCAAATTTGTTTTTCGTATCAAAAATTAAGGGAATCGTCGATTCTCCTTTTGGCGTGAGAAATAGATTGTATTTACGTTTGTCGTTTTGATCAACTTTTTTGTTAATATAACCATTCTTAGCATGAATTTTGATGGCTTTAGCAACGGCACCCTTATCGATATTAAGATGACAAGCAATGTAATCTTGTGAAATTCCTGGATGAAAATATAAAATAATTAAATATGGGGGAATTACATCGGATAAACCGACTTCTTTTAAGAGAGCTTTCGAATAGTTTGTGCATTTTCTTTGTGTGATTGCTAAGTTTCGAGAAAAGTTATCATTTTCAGAATAATTGCAATTAAATTCTTTTGTTTTTAGTAGCATAAAAGACTCCTTTCTTAATTAGTTGCATGCACAACTAAATGATAATATAGCACAGATAAAATTAGTTGTCAATGCAACTAATTTGTTAATATTTATTAATTGGCATGATATCGAAATCAATGTTTTAAATTAAGATGAGTTTAAAGAAAGATTAAAGTTATCATAGATGTATGAATCATTCTTATAAAAAAGCTTGCATTTAGATCAAATCTTTAAAGTTAGCATAAAGTATTGCTATTTAAAAAAATTTGATATATAATAAATTCATTATATAAACTATTGATGGGCGAGGAAAGAGGTTTGAAATGAATCAAGTAAGTATTGTAGAATGTAACACTTATAATCTTATAGAAGTTAAAAAAGCGATTGAAATTGCGATAAAAAAATCAGCATTTCCAGATATAAAGGGAAAAAAAATTCTGCTTAAACCAAATATATTATCGGACGCATCTCCAGATAAAGCAATAACAACCCATCCGATGGTATTAAAAGCAGTGATACAAATTGTAAAAGAAAAAGGCGCTCAAAAAATATATGTGGGGGATTCACCTTCTATTCAAAAAAAGGGCTTTAAACCTTTAAAAAGTGAAATTTATCAAGTTTGTGAAGAAGAAGCCGTTGAATGGGTTGATTTTACCATTAATCCAATCATTAAAGAAATTCCCATTGCTAATCAAAAGATAACCGTTGCAAAGATCCTTGACGACATTGATTTAAGCATTAGTTTATCGAAGTTTAAAACACATGAGTTTATGTATGTGACCGGTTCTATCAAGAATATGTTTGGTCTGGTGCCTAACCTTAAAAAAAGTGCACAACATGTTCGACATCCGTCAAGAGGGTCTTTTGCAAAATTAATATGCGGTCTTTTAACGGTTACAAAAACAGCTTATACCATTATGGATGCTATTGTTGGCATGGAAGGCGCCGGTCCTGGGAATGGAACGCCAAGAACGGTTGGAAAAATTATCGCTGGCAATGATCTATTAGCAGTGGATATTGCACAAGCAACGATTATGGGCTATGATCCTATGCAAATGCCAATTATTAAATGTGGGTTAGAAAATCATATCACGCAGATATCAAACCTTGAAGAGATTGAATATCCCTTATTTAATGCGAACGACCTGATTATCAAAGATTATAAACGGGTAGGCAGTAAACACAGCGGCGATCTTGATGAAAATAGTGAATCAGAATATCTCAGTAGACCAGCCCCTCAATTTGATGATGATCTCTGTATTCATTGTAAAAAATGTGTGAATATATGTCCGGCCAATGCATTGAGTTATAGTGATGAAAAAGTAAAAATTGATGAATCTAAATGTATTCGCTGTTATTGCTGTCATGAAGTCTGTCCAGCCAATGCAATAAGGATTGCTGATTAATCAATTTAAAAAAGGGTTTAAGCCTTAAAAGGACCAATAAAAAGAGAATAAATAATGTGCATTTATTCCAAAGATGGGCATTGTTTTTTTGTAGTTTACTTAATAAGGGCTTGCAAGCATTGAAATGACTACAAAGGTATGTTAAGATAAGAAAAGTGAAAAATGATACTTTATAATAAAAAGAAAAGACTTGTGCGTTAATCCATGAATTTTTAAAGATCGAAAGGAATAGACAATGAAGATTACATCACGTTTTACAATTGCTATTCAAACAATGCTAGTGATTGCTTGTTTTTCAAAAGATAAAAAAGTAACGTCCACTTTTTTAGCAGAAAGTGTTAATACCAATCCAGTCATTATCAGAAAGATTCTCGGGCAATTAAAGGCGGCAAAATTAATTGAGATTCGTCCCGGGGTTGGTGGTTCTACAATTAGTAAACCACTAGAAAACATAACATTACTTGATATTTTTAAGGCAGTTGGAGCCGCTGAGGATCATTTCTTTAATTTTCATAAACATCCAAATGATGCATGCCCCGTCGGCAAAAATATTCATACTGTTTTAGATTGGCATTTAGAAGAGATTCAAGAAGCAATGAATGTTCAAATGGCAAAGACAACATTAGCAGAATTACTTGAAGATACAAAACCTTATTTATAAAACGCTGTTTATAGCATAAAAAATAGTCTGTTCCAATAAAAAATCATTTTTTATTGGAACAGACTATTTTTTATGATAAAGTAAAGCGAACCATAACGGTTTAAAAAGAAGTCTATTGCAAAATTTTCAATTAATAAATTGCATAATATAGTCAATCGCTTGATTTTGTTCATCATCAGCTGTAATTTCGAGATCACCATCGCCATTTTGCAGACCATAGTAACCAAACCCAGCGTGATTGCCCCCTTTAATGACTAAAATATTATCCGAGTATGTAATTTTATTTTGGTCTAATCCGAGGTCATTACTGCCATAGATGGTCGCTTGCTTGTTAGATGGATAGTCACCATAGAGGTAAGCGCCTAATAAAAATAAAAAATCGACATCACTTACATGTTTACTTGCGTAGGAAGAGGCCATTGCACCACCGAGAGAATGCCCAATTAAATAATAATTTTCAATACCATCCATTTGATTAAGATAATCATCGGCCTTATTTTTCCCAAAGACAGCAAGATTAAAAGGCATTTTAATTAAGACAATGTTTTGCCCTTTTTCTTGCAATTTATGAATGAAGGGTGCATAGGCTGTATATTCAACTTTCCCTCCTGGATAAAAAATAAAAAGATTATCTTCCTGATAGTTTTCAAGATCATCGGCTTGAAAATACAAATCACCGTTATCTAAAGTCGTCGAATAGTCATTAGCACTTTCTAGTGCATTTGAAAGTGCATGTGAATAGTCACTGGTGTATTGAAAGAAAAGAAAGGTCAAGGCAAAAAGGCTCAGGCCTATAATAATGAGTATTTTTTTGCTTTTTTTCATGAAGATCACGCACTATTCCTTATTATGACAATCGCAGGTTTTTTTTGATTTTGAACAATCAAGCCCCTCGATAAAGCGTTTATAATCTTTTAATGTATTGCAATTAATGGTATAGTGGTTCATTTTTCCAGATTTTTGCGAATCTACTAAAGCACAATCGGTTAAAATCTTCATATGATAAGATAAAGTCGGTTGGGATAAATCAAAATGTTCTAGAAGATCGCAGGCACACATTTCACCGTTAAATAACAGTTGAAGAATTTGTAGCCGATTAACATCCCCTAAAGCTTTGCAGATGACAGCAGCATTGGTCGTTTTCATTTTTACCTCCTGTTTGGCTTGAATTATTAAATATAGTATAACAGTTATATAGATAAATGTCACTGTATATGTTTGCTATTTAAGTTTTTTGATGCTGCATAAACACCGTTTAAATTAAATAGACACATCTCTCTAAATGAGAGAGATGTCTTTATGCCTTTTATTAAAAGAAGAGCCCTCTTTGATTTTGAAAATCAAAGAGGGCTTTAAAATTTTAATAATCAGTTTTGTTTTCTATTTTTTTACAAATATCTAATACCATAAAGCAGTCAGACAATGCACGATGATCCTGACTCTCATAACCAGCCGCATGGCACAAAGAGACTTGATTTGGCATCCCTCTAAGGCCCATATAAATTTTTTGAGCACAGACTAGATTACAATCTAAATTGATGCCTGTATCTATACAGGACTTTTTAATTAAGCGTTGATCGTAATCAAGCCCCCAACTCATCAATGTTTTGCCGGCAACAAGGGGAGCAAGTTCTTCCATGATTTCATCAATACACGGTTGATTGTTTAACATTCGATCATTAATGCCTGTTAATTTACGAATATGATAGTCGAGGTGATGCTCCGGAGAAACCAGAGAATTAAACATAATGGTTCCTTGAAAATCAATTACGGCGATTTCAATAATTTCATCTGGCGATTGATTGGCTTCTAGATCAAAAATATAATAATCTTGAAAATTTTCTAAATGCTTTTTAGAATAGTATTGATTTTTGAGTAATCTTTTTTTCACAGCAAATGCCTTTTCTCGTTCGCGATTTTCAAAAGCAGTCTTAAATTCTGCTAAAACATCATTGCTTTCATTTAATTCAAGACAAATTTGTTCTTGGGATAAACCCTCACGATAAAGCCGATTATACCATTGTCTTTTTAAAGAATAAATGCGGTCTTGTGAGCAATGAAGCTGTTGCGCAATGTAAGTATCGGCATGCTTTTCTTGAATGAGCCGTTTGAAGGTTTGCATTTCATTTTGATGATTTTTCTGATTGTGGAATGCATTTTTTTGTTGCATGCACCGTCTTACTTCTAAAAAAAGGGGAAGGTTTTTAGGAATCAAAGACTGATTGATCCATATTTTTAAAAGTTTATAAAGTTCTTCTTCATTTATATTAAGCGTTTTGAGAATCATATCTTTATCTTGGGTGTTAAGGGTTTTAAATTTTTTAAAATTGGATTTCATCAGGTTATCCTGTCATTAAAATAAAGGACACATGGTCTATTTCTGCAAAACAGTTGTTAAATCTGTATTCTTTTGTAAAATATCATGTGCGCCACCTTCAACAATACTTGTTGAAGAAACAATGGTTAATTTTGCTTTGCTTTGGAATTCCCCAATACATAAAGCACCACAATTACACATTGTTGAACGCACTTTGCTTAAGCTTAAGCGGACATTATCATGTAAAGAACCAGCATAGGGAACATAGGAGTCAACGCCTTCTTCGAAAGAAAGTTTTTTATCCCCGCCCATATCATAGCGTTGCCAGTTACGCGCACGTGCAGAGCCTTCGCCCCAATATTCTTTCATATAACTGCCATTAATACTTACTTTATTGGTTGGACTTTCATCAAAACGAGAGAAATAACGACCAAGCATAACAAAATCAGAGCCCATTGCTAAAGCAAGTGCAATATGATGATCATAGACAATCCCACCATCAGAACAAATAGGAATATAAATACCCGTTTCCTCAAAATATTCGTCCCGAGCTTTTGCAACATCAATAACAGCGGTTGCTTGACCACGGCCAATTCCCTTTTGTTCACGCGTAATACAAATGGAGCCACCACCAATCCCAATTTTAATAAAATCGGCACCCGCTTCTGCTAAAAAGCGAAACCCTTCACGGTCAACAACATTACCAGCCCCCACTTTAACGGTGTCGCCATAGGTTTTGCGGATCCATTCAATAGTTATTTTTTGCCATTCTGAAAAGCCTTCAGAAGAATCAATACATAAAACATCGGCCCCTGCGGCTAATAAGGAAGGAATACGTTCTACATAATCACGGGTATTAATCCCTGCACCAACAATATAGCGTTTGCCAGTATCAAGGAGTTCTAATGGATTTTTTTTATGTTCAGAATAATCTTTTCGGAAAACGAAATACAGAAGTCTACCATCATTATCAACAATTGGAAGGGTATTTAATTTATGATCCCAAATAATGTTATTGGCTTCTTTTAATGTGGTTGAAGCAGGCGCATAAATCATTTTTTCTAATGGTGTCATAAATTCTTTAACCTGCGTTTTTTTATCCATTCGACTAATTCGATAATCTCTACTGGTAATAATCCCAACAAATTTGCCATTTGCGGTACCGTCGCTGGTGACCGCTGCAGTGGAATGGCCTGTTCTAAGTTTTAAATCAAGAACATCTTGAAGGGTTGATTCGGGTTTAATGTTAGAATCACTTGGAACAAAGCCAGCCTTGTAAGCTTTTACGCGTTCAATCATTGCGGTTTCACTTTCAATGGATTGAGAGCCATAAATAAAACTGATTCCACCTTCTGTTGCTAAAGCAATCGCCATACGATCATCGGAAACTGATTGCATGATTGCTGAGGTCATTGGAATATTCATAGAAATGGGGGATTCTTCTTTACCTTTTCGATATTTTACTAATGGGGTTTTTAAATTAACATTAGCGGGAATGCATTTTGAAGATGAGTATCCTGGAACGAGTAAATACTCACTAAATGTGCGAGAGGGTTCATTATAAATATAAGCCATTATTTTCTCCTTTTCGTTTTGTATATTAGCAATAGTATATTGTTTTTTTATCAAACTGTCAAGTTTAAAGCTATTATTCAGAAAAATAATTGAATGTAATCCAGAAACAGATAAAATTTCCTTCAGTTTTTTTTATGTTTGGTGTATAATATAGATTAACGATTATATAAATGGAGTTTTATAATGGAAAGTATTAATGGCATTGTTGAAGGAATTATATTTCATAATGAAAAAAATGGTTATTCTGTTGTGAATTTTGATGTAAGTGGCAATATGGTCACCGGTGTTGGCTATTTTGATGAAATTAACGAAGGTGAATTTTTAAAGTTAACAGGCTACTGAGTCGCACATCCTTTTTATGGAGAACAATTTCATATTGATTACTATGCTATGGATCTTCCAACCTCTAAAGATGGGATTATTCGTTATCTTAGTTCTGGATTAATCCCTGGTATTGGCGAAAAAACAGCGATTGAAATTGTTAATAAATTTGGCGAAAAAACATTGGATATTTTTGATCAGCAACCAGAACGGCTTTTGGAGATCAAAGGGATTGGTAAAAAAAAACTTTCGAGAATTTTGGAAGAATACCAGGAACAACGTAGATAATGATTATTTAAATGGAGTTTTATATGGAAAGTATTAATGGCATTGTGGAAGGCATCATATTTCATAATGAAAAGAACGGTTATTCGGTTGTCAGTTTTGATGTAAGTGGCAATATGGTCACCGGTGTTGGCTATTTTGATGAAATCAATGAAGGTGAATTTTTAAAGTTAACCGGTTATTGGGAAGAACATCTCTCTTATGGAGAACAATTTCATATTGATCACTATGCAATAGATCTTCCAACTTCTAAAGATGGCCTTATTCGCTATTTGAGTTCTGGATTACTCCCTGGTATTGGCGAAAAAACAGCGATTGAAATTGTCAATAAATTTGGTGATAAAACATTGGATGTTTTCGATCATCAGCCAGAGCGTCTTTTGGAAATTAAAGGAATTGGTAAAAAAACATTTTCAAAAATGATGGAAGAATATCAAGAACAACGTGGATTAAGAGATATTGTTATTAAAATTCAAGAATATGGGATTTCCTCTAATTATGCTTTAAAATTATATAAAGCCTATCATGAAGAGACCATTAATGTCTTGCTGACAAATCCGTATCAAATGATTAATGATATTCGTGGGATTGGTTTTAACGTTGCCGATAAAATTGCGAGTCAGCTTGGTGTTGAGCATTCTGATCAACAACGCCTATTGTTTGGCATAAAATTCACGCTACAAAATTGTTATAAACAAGGCAATACCTATTTACTTGAAAAAGAATTAATTGTATTGAGTGCGCGTCTGTTGGGGGTTCATTTAGAGGATGTCGAAGATCTTTTACAAGAATTGGTTTTTTCTGGTGATATATCCATGGAGATCATGGATGAGCAAAGAGCTTATTATCCTAAGAACTTGTTAATTGCTGAAGATACGGCCGCTTTAAATATTGCAAGACTTGTTCAAGCAGAAGTAAGTGCATCTCTAGAGACCGAGACGATGGATAAAATGATTGACAATTTTGAATCGAGCCATCATATTGCTTTAGACAGCATTCAACATCAAGCCATTATTACTGCCATTACCAATAGTATTGTTATTTTAACAGGAGGACCTGGCACTGGGAAAACAACCATTATTAATGCGATTGTAACCTGCTTTCATGAGTTAAAGCTTTCTGTTGTTCTCGCTGCACCAACGGGAAGAGCTGCCAAAAGAATGACAGAAACAACCGGCGAATCCGCCCAAACCATCCACCGGCTATTAGAATATGCACCAGGTATGGAGGATGAATTAGCTAATTTTGGCAAAGATGCAGAAAACCCTATTGATGCGGATGCCATTATTATTGATGAATCTTCAATGATTGACACGCTATTGATGGCTGCTTTAATGGATGCGATTCAACCAGGAACACGTTTGATTCTAACAGGGGATGCTGATCAGCTACCTTCGGTAGGACCAGGTATGATTTTATTGGATTTAATTAAAACTGACTTAATCCCAGTGGTGTGTTTAGAAAAAATTTATCGACAATCAAAAGATAGTATGATTTCCCTTAATGCACATGCCATTAATCAAGGGATTATGCCAACCATTAATAATCAATCTGATTTTATTTTTATTCAAAAATCAGAACAAGAAGTAATTTTAGAAACCATTATTGACTTAGTTATGCACCGAATCCCTGAAAAAAAAGGATTTAATGCTTTCGAAGAGATTCAAGTGATTTCACCCGTCAAAAAAGGGCCACTTGGAACCATTGCTTTAAATAAAGCCCTTCAACAAGCTTTAAATCCTGCTGATAAAAATAAAACTGAAAAGACTTTTGGAACGATTACTTTCAGAGAAGGTGATAAAGTAATGCAAATTAAAAATAATTATCAAATTGAATGGGAAGAACACTATAGTTTTGAGGTTGGTCAAGGACTATATAATGGGGATATTGGCATCATTTCTTCTATTAATCTTAGTAAAAAACAAATGGAAATTTATTTTGATGACCATAAAAAAGTGTTATATAGTTTTGATCATTTAGAGGAGCTAACCCATGCCTATGCCATGACCGTTCATAAAAGTCAAGGATCAGAGTTTCCAGTGGTTATTATGCCAATGATTAGTGGTTCACCGATCTTTTTAAATCGAAAATTATTATATACGGCAGTTACTCGAGCTAAAAGGTTATTAATGCTAATTGGTGGAAGAAAGTATTTTTATCAAATGGTTAATTCAACAGCTACTAATGAACGGCGAACAGGATTAACGGCAAGAGTTATTGATTACTACCATATGAAAATTTAAAATGAAAGCATTTTTTGAAACATTTATACAGCATTGGTTTTTTACGCCAAATAGTCAATGCCCAATTTGTGGACGCATACTGCTCCATACCAACGCTTATTTTTGTCCAGAATGTCAAAAGACATTACCCTTTAATCGGGCACACTATTGTTTGAAGTGTGGAAGACCACTCATAGAGGCAGGCAATTATTGTCAAAATTGTGGCATGTACGCCTATCCCTTTAGCGGTGGATTTTCTCTTATGCACTTTGATGAACAAAGTAAAAAAGTCATCTATGCGATTAAATTCAAGGGACGTCCACAACTCGCTATTTTTTTAGGACAAATGATGGCAAAGGAAATGCAGTCATGTGCTTGGATTGATCACATTGACTGTATCGTTCCAGTACCTATCCACAAGAAGCGCTTAGCTGAACGAGGGTATAACCAATCGGCCTATTTGAGTGAGGGACTTAAAATAGGTTTAAAGAAAAACGTTATTGTTAACAAGCATCTACTTATTCGTATTTTAGATACACCCCATCAAATTGGGATGAATCGAGAAGAACGCTGTAAAAATCTTCAAAATGCGTTTGCAGTAGAGGATCAAGCAAAAATTGTCAACAAACATATTCTTTTAGTTGATGATGTGAATACAACCGGATCAACCTTAAATCATTGCGCACAAACGCTGCTTGATGAAGGAGCTGCTGGTATTTTTATCGCAACTTGTTGTGCTGTTGAATAAGGGATTGACACATCAAATTTGTATTATAAATTGGGAGGTAATCTAATGATCGATATACATAATCATGTTTTGTTTGGGGTAGATGATGGGGCTAAGACGCTAACAGATAGTTTGAATATGCTTAAAGAAGCTAAAAAAGTGGGCTTTACCGAATTAATTCTCACGCCACATTATTTTTCTTATGAAAAATATTTATCCCCTGTTTTAGAAAACCAAAAGAAATTTGAAATATTGGATGCTGCTCAAAAAAAAGAGGGGATTAATTTAAACCTTTATTTAGGCAATGAACTTTTGTATAAATATAAACTTGAAAATTTGCTAAATCAAGCAATTTATAAACCGCTTGGAAAGTCGCCTTGGTTTCTTGTTGAAACAGAGCGACGAGGGGGAACCCCTATTGGTCTTTTGAATTTTTGTGATTTTTTGTTGTCAAAAGGGTATAAAATGATTTTAGCACACCCAGAGCGGTATGATTTTGTTCAAGAAGAGCCAGAATGGATTGATACTTTTCGAGAACATGGTATTTTAATTCAATGTAATTATTTGTCACTGGTCGACTATTATCGGTATCCGGCCAAAGAAACGCTCGAAAATCTTTTGTTAAATGGTAAAGTAGATCTGTTAGGCAGTGATGCCCATCAAGCTGATGGGTTCACTCTTTATGCAGAAGCTGAAAAAAAGGGGATTGACTTAATTGGAAAAGAAAAATGGCAGCTTTTAATGACAGAAAATGCAAAAAACCTGCTATTTAATGATGAAAAATGTTAAGGTGAATTAATGGAAAAAGAAATAATATTTAAACAGTTAAAAGAAATTGAAAGCAACCTGTTTATGGATGAAAACATGGGAAAACATGTATCCTTTCGTGCAGGAGGGAAAGCTGATTTTTATGTAGAGCCATCAACAGAGAAAAACTTAATTAATATCTTAAAATTTTGTCAAGAAAATGCGATGCCTTATTATCTTATGGGGAATGGTTCAAATATTCTTGTTCGCGACGGCGGTTATGCTGGTATTATGATCAATACTAAAAATTTACAGGACATTCAGATAATATCTAATGGGATCAGTGCTCAAGCAGGGGCTTCTTTAGGGGGTGTGGCACAGCAAGCACTGGCTGGTCAATTGGAGGGCTTAGCATTTGCTTCAGGGATACCAGGAACCGTTGGAGGTGCCGTTGTTATGAATGCAGGGGCCTATGGAAATGAAATAAAAAACGTCCTTGAATTTGTTGAAGTTCTTAATGAACAATTTGAGAAAGAGACTTTTTTAGTCAACCAGTGTGAATTAGGCTATCGAAACAGTATTTTTAGACACAAAAATTATATTATCTTAAGGGTTAATATCAAGTTAAGCAAAGGCGATTATAATAAGATCAAGGATGAGATGGAAGATCTTAATCATAGACGCTGTGAAAAACAACCTCTATCCTTTCCAAGTGCTGGGAGTACTTTTAAACGGCCAAAAGGGTATTATGCTGGAAAATTGATTGATGATTGTGGCCTAAGAGGCCATCAATTAGGTGGCGCACAGGTTTCAGAAAAACATTGTGGCTTTATTATCAATAAAGATCATGCAACGGCAACAGAAATCGAGGCGTTAATTAAGCTTATTCAAAAGGAAGTTAAACAGAAATTTAATGTTGATATGCAGACAGAAGTGATTCTAATTGGGAAATGTTGACAGGCGCTAATATGAAAACTATTGTTATTACAGGCTTATCAGGAGCTGGAAAATCCGAAGCCATTCAAATATTAGAGGATCAAGGCTATTTTTGTGTTGATAATTTGCCACCAAAACTCATTGAAAAATTTGTTGATCTTGTCTTAACATCAGGGGTTAAAATTGATAAATTTGCTTTAGTCACCGATATACGGAGTGAAATTTTCAATCAAGAAATGCAAAACGCTCTTATTGGCTATCAAAAAGAAAATAGGGATATAGAGGTTATTTTTTTAGAAGCAGACAAGCAAACTTTGATCTCAAGATATAAGCAGACACGGCGGCGACATCCTTTAATAGAAGTTGCTGGAAATTTAGAATCGGCCATTGAACTGGAATGTAAAAAAATGGAACCTTTTCGTAAAAATGCGGATTTAATTATTAATACCAGTCAAAAAAATACAAAACAACTCAAAAAAGTGCTTCATGATTTTTTACAAATCAGACATGAACCCATTAAAACAATCATCACGGTAACCTCGTTTGGCTTTAAATATGGCATTGCACGAACTGCTGATTTTGTTTTTGATGTTCGATTTTTGCCTAATCCTTATTATGTCAATGCTTTGAAAAATAAAACGGGTTGTAATACAGATGTTCGAAACTATGTTATGCAATTTCAAGAATCACAAAATTTTCTAAATCGTGTGGTTGATTTAATTGAGCCATTAATTCCTCAATATGAAGAAATCGGTAAAAATCATCTTGAAATTGCATTTGGTTGTACTGGCGGACAGCATCGTTCCGTTACGTTTGCTGTTTTGTTTGAGGAAGCTTTTAAACAGAAAGGCTATCAAACCACTGTTTATCATCGCGATATTGAAAGAGATCGATTAGCGGAATAATCAAGAGAAGAGGTGTCATTCTATGCATGTGAATGAATATATCAGAGAATATACGTTTAGAGATGTTGTTAGCGTTAGAAACCCAAAAGTTGTTGCTATTGGTGGTGGCACAGGCCTTTCATGTATATTAAGAGGATTGAAAAAATTTACGTCTAATATTACGGCTATTGTGACAATGGCTGATGATGGTGGTAGCTCTGGAATACTTAGAGAAGACCTCGGCATTTTACCCCCGGGAGATGTAAGAAATTGCATCTTAGCGCTTGCTGATGATGAAAATAATATGCAAGAATTATTTAATTATCGATTTAATAACGGTGGGCTAAAGGGGCATAACTTTGGTAATTTGTTTTTGGCAGCCATGAATGGCATTAGTTCAAATTTTTATGATGCGATCCGGAAAACATCCGATGTTTTGCACATCAAAGGAAAGGTGCTTCCTATTAGCTTGGAAAACATGACTTTGATGGCAGAATTAGAAAATGGTTTCATAGTTGAAGGCGAATCAAATATTCCTAAACTATCAAAAAAATATGAATCACATATCAAAAAAATATGGCTTAAACCAGAACAGATTCAAGCTTTACCGGAGACGGTTGATGCGATTGAAGCTGCAGATATTATTATTATTGGACCGGGCAGTCTCTACACAAGTATATTACCGAATGTATTAGTTGAAAGCATTGAACAAACGATTCTATCGAATCCCTGCAAAAAATTTTATATCGGTAATATTATGACCCAACCAGGAGAAACCGATCATTTTACGCAAGAAGATCATATCAAAACGATTCGAGACCATCGAAAATATCCGAATCAACCCTTGTGCGATTATGTTATTATTAATAATACGCCACTGCCAGATCAAACAAAAAAAATATATGAAAGTACAGGCTCACAGATCGTTCAATGTGGTCCAAAGGTTGATGGCTATTATTACTTTGAAGGGGATTTTATGACCCTTGATAATGGCAGAGTACGCCATAATTCTGAAAAAGTTGCACAACAAATTTTTGAAATATATGTAGGTCACTAAAATGAGCTTTTCTCAAGCGATTAAAAAGGATTTATTAAAACTAACAACTGATTCTGAGCGATCGATAAAAGCAGAACTTTCGGGTATTTTTGCAGCTTCAGCGACCATTAAACTCGATCAAGTCAATAATATTCAGCTTTATCTAAGTACTGAAAATACAGGCTTTACAAGATGGCTTTTTGAAACAATCAAAAATCTATATGGTTATACTTTAAAAATTGAGGTCCAAAAAGATGCCAAATTAAAAGGCAATCACATCTATATGGTTTCTTTAGAAAACCCGGAGCAAACACAGTATCTTTTAAAAGATTTGCGCATCCTTAAAAGACATTCTTCAAAATCGGTTTTTTTTGTCAATGAAATCCCAGAATTTTTTTGCTCGCGTCAAACTTATCTTAAACATTACTTAAGAGGTGTGTTTTTAGTATGTGGGTATATTTCAAATCCAGACAAACAAAATCATTTAGAATTGGTTAGTAAACAAAAAACCTATTTACAAAGTATTCGTGAAATTCTTGAGTATTATGATATTCATTCTAAAATTATTTCACGAAAAAATTCATGGGTTCTTTATATAAAGGAAGGAGAGAGTATTTCGACTTTCTTTGGCGTTATTGGTGCAACTCGTGCTTTACTTGAATTTGAAAACATTAAAATTCTAAAAGGTATGCGCAATCAAGTAAATCGACAAGTGAATTGTGAAATGGCTAATATTACGAAAAGTACAAATGCGGCAATCGAACAAATTGAAGCAATTCATAAATTGGAAAAGCTTAAAATCCCATTGTCAGAAGACCTTTCAAAAACAGCCGAATTGCGTTTAAAAAATCCTGAAGCAAGCTTACAAGAATTAGCAGAATTATCAGAAGCATCCCTTACAAAATCAATGCTCTATCGACGACTTCAAAAAATTTTAAAATTGGCTGAAGAAAAGTGATGATCATCACTTTTTAAATACATTTATGCGTTGACATTCCTTTTGAAATGCATTATAATATCAAAGTTATCAAATTGTTTTGTGTCCCTATAGCTCAGTAGGATAGAGCAGTAGTTTCCTAAACTGCGTGTCGGAGGTTCAAATCCTCTTAGGGACGCCATTAATTATTAAAGAGATTAAATATGAATAAAAAAATTATTATTTGGTTCGTATCGTTAATTTTGGTTGCATTAATAACCCCGTCGCTTATTGCATTATTAGGCATTATGCTTTCGCCAATACTGTCAACCATTGGGTTTATTATGCTTGTTTTTATTATTACGGTTATTATAGCTTGGAAAAACAAAATTAACCGCTAGGTATTAAAAATGGAAAAATTATTTATTCGGGAAGCAAAAACAAGTGATTTTCAATATATTATAGATATATTGAATGTCGCAATTTTAAGACGTTCTGTTACGACCATTCTTATCCCAGAAACAATTGAGAGTCGAAAAATTTGGTTTGACGATCATTTAAACAATCGACATCCAATATATGTAGCAGAATTAGAAGGTAAAGTGGTTGGCTGGTTAGCTGTTGGGGCGTATAGACCAGGGCGCGAAGGCTATCGAAAAGTAGGCGAGTTAAGTTATTATATAGATCCGGAACATACAAGAAAAGGGATTGCTAATGCATTACTTAATTTTGCGGTCACAGAATCACAAAAACGAGGATTAACAACACTCGTTGCCATTGTGCTTGGTGGCAATGTTTCTTCACAAAAACTTTTAACGAAAAACAAGTTTGAACATTGGGGACATTTGCCGGGTATTGTTGATATTGATGGACAAACAATTGATTCCCATGTATTTGGAATTAAATTATAAAAAAAATAAAAAAGTGCTTGCAAATTTTTTTTATTGCTGTTATAATAAACATGTAATAGAAAGGCGAGACGCCTTTTTTTATTATGCTATGAGACGAATTGAAATTCGTGCAGAATAAGGTTGTAGGAGGTGCTGAATATGAGAGTTAAAGTAACTTTAGCATGTACAGAATGTAAGCAAAGAAACTATGATACGATGAAGAATAAGAAAAATAATCCGGATCGTATCGAAGAAAAGAAATATTGCAAGTTTTGTAAAAAACACACATTGCATAAAGAAACCAAATAATCAGATTAAAAAAAAGATTAGAGGAACATATGGCTGCTAAAAATAAAAAAAAATCAAATAGTACAAGCAAAAAGCAAAGTGCGAGCAAAAAACAGGTAGCAGAAAAGAAGACAACAACAGTCCAAAATACTAAAATAAAAAGTGATGATACAAAATCTCAAAAGAAAAAAGCACCGGTTAAAAATAGTAAGCCAAATATTTTTGTCCGTTTAGCGCGTTTTATAAAGAGTGTAAAATCAGAACTTAAAAAAGTAAGTTGGTTATCAAGAGAAGATTTAATGAAAAATACGAGTGTTGTAGCAGGCATTGTTGCAATTACGACGTTGTTGTGTTGGATTGCTGATTCCGGTCTTGGGGCTTTGGCTACACTGCTAATTGATAAGTAAGGAGTTTTCCAATGGCTTATGAATTTGGCGATGAAATGCATTGGTATGTAGCACATACATACTCTGGTTATGAAAAAAAAGTAAAATCGAGCATTGAAAGTACTGTAGAAAGCAGAAATATGGAAGCGTTATTTGAAAATGTACGTATTCCAATCTATAAGTATGAAGAAACTAAAGAGGGTAAAACGACTATAAAAGAGAAATTACTCTTTCCGGGATATGTTTTCGTTAAAATGATGATGACAGACGAATCTTGGTATGTAGTCCGTAATACAAGAGGTGTTACAGGGTTTGTTGGCCCGGCATCTAAACCAGTACCACTTTCATTTGATGAAATTGAAAAATTCCGTTTAAATGAAGTTGATGAAGAACTGGAATTAAAAGAAAAAATAATCAATTATGAAATTGGCGAAGAAGTTGAAGTCTTAGATGGTCCAATGATTGGTTATTCTGGAATTATCGAATCCATCGATAAGGAAAAACAATTAATTCGTGTCAATATCTCCATGTTTAATCGGGATACCCCGACTGAACTGAGAGTTGAACAAATAAAGAAAATTTAGTACACTTAAGGGAAACAATTCTTCACATTTCATTTGAAGGAGGTGTTAGTATGGCAAAGAAAGTATCAGGGTTAATTAAATTACAAATTGCTGCAGGAAAAGCGACTCCAGCTCCACCAGTGGGTCCAGCTTTAGGACAGCATGGTGTAAACATCATGGGATTCTGTAAAGAATTCAATGCAAAAACAGCAAATGACGCAGGTATGATTATTCCGGTTGTT
>Ga0172378_10001270_pt1 | contig 23196 bp, 21 predicted proteins | sample GrowelOW332metaG_FD_119755 | JGI IMG/M metagenome (GOLD analysis project Ga0172378, IMG submission 119755) | Groundwater microbial communities from an aquifer near a municipal landfill in Southern Ontario, Canada - Pumphouse #3_1 metaG | ecosystem: Environmental > Aquatic > Deep subsurface >... | reverse complement strand
TAATTTAGACAATGTTTTAAAGGCTTTGGATATTTTGCATGAGGAACATGGACAGTGCATTGGGTACAGAAATATGACAATTTCTACCTGCGGTATTATTCCCGGAATAAAAAAACTTACTGAAATGGGTAGAACAATTAACCTGGCAATTTCTTTGCATGCTGCCTCCGATGAATTGCGTACATCTTTGATGCCAATTAATAAAACCTATAATTATTTAGATGTTATTAAAGCTGCTGATGAGTACGAAGAAGGAAATGGACGACAAGTTATGTATGAATATATTTTATTGGCAGGCATTAATGACAGTATAGAAGATGCAAAAATATTAGTTAATACCTTAAAACATAAAAATGTAGTGGTAAACCTAATCCCAGCTAATCCAGTGCCGGAAAAAGGATTTATGCGTCCTAGTGGCAATGCGGTTGACAGATTCTTCAAGGTACTTAAAGAGCAAAAAATGAATGTAACCGTTAGAAAAGAAATGGGCAGGGAAATTGATGCTGCTTGCGGGCAGTTGAGGGCTAGTACATTAGTGGGAGGTGAGTAGATTGTTGGCTGTTAGTAGAACTAGTCGAGGTCTAGTTCGCCAAAATAACGAAGATAGTATTTTGGTTAGAACGCCGAATTTATTCGCTATTGCCGATGGCATGGGTGGTTATAATGCCGGAGAAATTGCCAGTTTTGAAGCGGTACGTCTTTTAAGCGATTTAGATTGTTCGCAGCTTCCTGAGGAAGAAGTATTAAAATTTATCGAGGAAAAAATTAAAAAAATCAATTCTCAAGTGTGGACTATGAGCCAGGAAATACCTGAACAACGAGGAATGGGTACTACCCTAACCGCGGTTTATTTGGGGAAAAAAGGCGTGGCCTTTGTTGGGCATGTAGGCGATAGCCGCATTTATTTAATGCAAGATGGTATATTAAAACAAATTACAAGTGATCATAGTCTCGTGGCAGAAATGGTTAGACAAAAACAAATAACCCCAAGCGAAGCAGAAGTTTCTTCGCAAAAGCATGTGATTATGAGAGCAATAGGAGCACTGCCTGAGGTTCAGGTAGATTTATTTGAATTTATTATAATAGGAGCGCAAAAAATGCTTTTGTGTACTGATGGATTATCAGACATGGTTTCTAAAGAAGTCATGGAGAAGCTGCTTTTAGGTAAGGATTTGGATACTATTGCTGACAAACTATTAGAGCTTGCATTGGCGGCAGGCGGCAAGGATAATATTTCTTTTATTATTCTTGATTTGGAGGACTGCTAATGGATAGAATAATTCTGAATAATCGCTATGAAATTATAGACAAAGTTGGCGGCGGAGGAATGGCAGAGGTTTTCCATGGCTACGACACTTTTTTAAATCGGGATGTTGGAATTAAAATTTTGCGTGATCAATATATCCAAGACCCCGGGTTTATTGCTCGTTTTCGCCAAGAAGCTTGTAGTGCGGCAAAATTAATGCATCCTAACATTGTTAATGTGTATGACGTTGGAGAAGAAAACAATATTTATTATATAGTTATGGAATATGTAGTGGGCAAAACCTTGAAAGAGTATATTACCAAGGACGGAGCACTGCCCCCTACCTTGGCAGTGCATTATGCTATAGGGGTGGCTGCCGCTTTAATTCAAGCACATATTCATGATGTAGTTCATTGTGACATTAAGTCACAAAATATTCTAGTAGACAAAAACGGTAGTGCTAAGGTTACGGATTTTGGTATAGCAAGAGCCATAGGACCTTTGTGTCAGCAAACACAAGAAAATGTTATTGGCTCTGTACATTATTTGTCGCCGGAACAAGCCTGTGGGCAGGCAGTTACACCCCAGTCGGATTTATATTCGTTGGGGGTAGTTTTGTTTGAAATGTTAACGGGCAAATTGCCTTTCCAGGGGTCAACCCCGGTGGCGGTGGCCTTACAGCATATTCAATCTGTTACGCCTTCTATGCGTTCTATAGTTCCGGAAACGCCACTTTTTTTGGAAAAGATTGTGACCAAGGCTTTAGCGAAAAACCCGGCAAAGAGATATGCTTCCGCTCAAGAGTTTTTGGCGGACTTAATGCATGCCGAGGAGCTTTTATATAACAAGGATACTAATACAAAGCTTGATGGCGGTGATTTTATTAGTGCAAATACGCCTGTTCCTGCGGAAGGCGTAAGCGATGAAACTATGGTTATTAGCAAAGCTCAAATGATTGATGGCATAGCTAATTATAAACAACCACAAGAAAAACCGGATGCCGATGATTTGCCTACTAAAAGACAAAAGAGAAAAATCATAGGTATGATAGTCACCAGTATATTACTTTTATTGGGGATTGTTTATGGTGTTATGGAATATTCTAATACCGTGGTAACAGTACCTGATTTAAAAGGTAAAACTATTGTTGAGGCCGAAGAAATTTTAGATAAAAGCAAATTGAATTATACCTTGTCCGAGGAATATTCGGAAGATGTTGATGCAGGGCACGTTTCCAGTCAAAATCCAGCAGCAAATAGCAAAGTGAAAACCGGCAGGAAGATTGTTTTGGTTATTAGTAAGGGTATAGAACAAGACGTGTCGCCTAATCTGGTAGGGAAGAACCTAACAGTAGCTAAACAACTTTTGAAATCAGCTAAATTAAAATTAGGTACCGTGACTGTGCGTTATGCTGCGGGAAAACCCGTAGATTCAGTATTAGAACAAAGTGTTAGTGCTAAAACCAAGGTGGCTGCTAATACCAAAATTGATTTAGTGGTAAATATTAGCAGTGGACAAACTGTAGTACCGTCTTTATCCGGTTTAACCCTGGAGGAAGCTAAAAAGCTATTAGACTCGGCTGTATTGCAGTTGGGAACGGTTACAGAAAAAGCTGATACGGCTCCTAAAAATACAGTGCTTACGGCAGACCCGGAAATAGGCAGTGTTGTGTGGCAGAGCTCGGTAGTAAATGTTACTGTTTCTAATGGTGAAGCTGATACCAAAAAAGATAAAGCAGATAAAAATGCTCTTGACGATGGTTCTGTTAAAATCGTGGAATTTGTGGTTCCCTCCGGGCAGGAGAGAAATGATATTAAAGTGGTTGTAATTAATGAAAAAGGCAGTTTTACGGTTTATACAGGTTTAGCGAGGCCGGGTGTCCGGTTACGTCAGCAGGTAGAGATTGCCGGTCCTACCAAGGTGCAATTTTATGCTAATGGCAGTTTAGTGGAGGAAAGAAAAATTTGAATAACAAACAAGGTCGTATAATTCGTAAATACAATGGGTATTATTATGTTAAAGTTGAAAATGACCTAATTTACACGTGCAAAGTTAAAGGCAAATTAAAAAAGGAACGCTTCAGCTTAGTGACTGGGGATATAGTGGAGTTTGAACAACTTGGCGACGAGGGTATGATCGTGGATATTCTCCCACGCAAGAATTTGTTGCAACGTCCGCTTATTGCCAATGTTGATTTGGTAATAGTTGCCTTTGCCTGCGCTAATCCGGATTTTAGCTGGCTATTAATGGATAAGCTCTTGGCATTGGCTGAAAGCGCAGGTATTCAGGCTATTATTAGTTTGAATAAAAATGATATTGCTCCAGCCGGCTTAATAGAAAGCTGCCGTTCTATATACGGTAAAATAGGCTATGAAGTTTTTGATATTTGTGCTACTAGTGGTAACGGCGTGGAAGCATTAAAAAAAAGGCTTGAAGGAAAAATTTCTGTTTTTGCCGGGCCTTCGGGTGTAGGGAAATCTACAACATTAAATGCCATTGATCCTAATTTGTCACTGCTGACAGGGGAAGTAAGCGAAAAGATAGGAAGAGGACGTCATACTACTATATTTGCGCAGCTTTTACCTTTTGCAGGGGGCTATGTTGCTGATACTCCCGGGTTTGGAAACCTAAACTTGGAAGAACTGGATTTGGGTACCTTGGCCACGGATTTCAGGGAATTTATTCCCTTGGCGGCAGATTGCCGCTTTACAACATGCTCTCATACACATGAGCCTAATTGTGCAGTTAAAGCGGCTGTAGAAGCAGGCGATATTGCAAAGTCTCGTTACAATTCCTATTTAAGCATGGTGACAGAAATAAAAAACAAAAAAGAAAGGAACGTAAAAAAATGATTATGATAGCACCATCAATTTTATCTGCAGATTTTGCGTGCCTAGGGGAAGAAATAAAAAGAATAGATGAGGCTGGTGCTGACTGGGTCCACATTGATGTTATGGATGGCCGCTTTGTACCTAATTTAACTTTTGGTGCTCCGGTAGTCAAAAAAATACGTCCTCATACAAAAATGTTTTTCGATTGTCACTTGATGGTGGAAAATCCTGAAAATTATATAGAAGATTTCGTGGCAGCAGGGGCGGATATGCTCGTAGTACATGTTGAGGCAACTAAGCATTTACATCGCACAATACAGCATATTCATGAAAAGGGTATTAAAGCTGGAGTGGCACTTAATCCGGCAACTTCTTTAAGCACCATTGAAGAGATTTTGCCCTATGTGGATATGGTTCTTATTATGTCAGTTAATCCTGGTTATGGTGGACAGGCTTTTATTCCTACAATGGTAGAAAAAATTACTCGTTTAAAAAAAATGGTTGCGAAACAAGGGCGGGAGATTTTAATACAAGTAGATGGGGGCATTAATCCCAAAACAGCTCAGCAGGTAGTGGAAGCAGGGGCAGACGTACTTGTAGCGGGATCTTTTATTTATGGGGCAAAAGATATTAAAAAAGCGGTAATGGAATTAAAGATATATAACGTAGTTTAAAAAGAAAATAATTTCGCAGAAGAAACAATTACTTGGTATTGTAAAGTTTTATAATAGTGTTATAATTAAAGAGTCAATTTAATAATGTGTCTTTGGGGCAGGGTGAAATTCCCTACCGGCGGTATAGTCCGCAAGCCGTAACTGGCATGAATCGGTGTAACTCCGATACCGACAGTATAAAGTCTGGATGAGAAGAGACCAACGGTAGAGTTATATAACACTATGGATTTAACTACCTGACTAATTGCCCCGTAATGGGCAGTTAGTCTTTTTTATTGCACTTATAACATAAATAATGCCGGGGAGACGATTTTATGGATGATAATAAATACATGGAAATGGCTTTAGAACTGGCACAACTGGGCAGGGGGCATACAAGTCCTAATCCTATTGTTGGGTGCGTTATTGTTGAAGCCGACGGTAATGTGGTGGGTAAAGGTTACCACCATAAAGCAGGTGAGCCGCATGCGGAAATTAATGCTTTAACGCAGGCAGGCAAAAGGGCTGTTGGTGCTACGGTTTATGTAACCTTAGAACCTTGCTCGCATTTTGGACGAACAGGACCTTGTTGTGAAGCCCTTATTCAAGCAGGCGTAAAAAGGGTTGTAGCTGCCGCAGGGGATCCAAATCCTAAAGTAGCGGGACAGGGCTTTGCCCGGTTACGGTCAGCAGGCATAGAGGTTGTAGAAGGTCTTATGGAAAAGGAAGCATGTCGGCAAAACGAAGTGTTTTTTCATTGGATAGTCACCGGTATGCCCTTTGTAGCCATTAAATATGCCATGACCCTTGATGGTAAAATTGCCACAGCAAGTGGCGATTCCAAATGGATTAGTGGGGAAGAATCTCGTAAATATGCTCATTACCTGCGTGGAATTTATGATTGTATTTTAGTTGGTAAAAATACAGTGCTAAAAGATAATCCTGAACTGACCTGTCGTTTGGCGGAAGGGAAAAATCCTCTGCGCATAGTTTTGGATAGTAAACTGGAATTGCCGCTAAATTCTAAAGTTTTTGTGGATGGTTTAGCACCAACACTGGTAGTTACCGGGCAAAATGTTCCTGCCGCCAAAATAAATAATTTTAGCGAATTAACAGGGGTAGAGGTAATACAAGTACCAACGGAAAAAAATAAACTTAGTCTTAAGTCTTTATTGCAAGAACTAAGTAAACGCAAATTAAGTAGTATATTGATAGAAGGTGGCAGCCAGGTACATGGGGCTTTTTTGGATGAAAATTTAATCCAAAGAATATATGCCTTTATTGCACCCAAAATTGTGGGGGGAACTAATAGTTTGCCCCCCGTTGGTGGCTTAGGCAAAGCAAGAATTGCCGAAAGTTTAGTTTTAAGAGAACAGGAGCTTATAGGTTTAGGCAAGGATATTTTAATTACGGGAAGAGTTGGAAAAGAGGTAAGTTCATGTTTACGGGATTAGTAGCTGAATTAGGCATAGTGAAAACTTTGAAAAAAGAAAAGGACTCTTATCATTTGACACTAAGTTCTAAAAAAATATTACCCCTGCTTAAAATAGGCGAAAGCGTAGCGGTAAATGGGTCTTGTTTAACAGTTGTGGCTCTAAGTGATAATGCTTTCACTGTGGACGTAATGCCTGAAACAGTAAGGTTTACGGCTATTGAAACCTTTAAGACAGGAGAAAAAGTTAATTTAGAACGTACCCTAAGGTTGAGTGATGGTTTGGATGGGCATCTTGTTAGCGGTCATGTTGAAGGGGTAGGAACAATTAGTAAAATAACGGCAGAGGGCATTGCCAAGCTGGTAACTATTAAAGCGCCACAACCACTGCTGAAATATATTTTACCTAAGGGCTCTATAGCAATTGATGGTATTAGTTTAACGGTGACTACAGTTACGAATTTGGGCTTTTCGGTGTCTTTAATACCCCATACGGTTAGTGAAACAACACTGGGGTTTAAAAAGACAGGAGATAAGGTTAATTTGGAAACTGATATGATAGGAAAGTATGTAGAACGAATGTTAAATTATAGAAACGGTAGTTCTTTGAACAAAAAAAATCTTTTTGAAAATGGATTTATATAGGAGGATATTATGACAAAAAAATTTAAATTTAGTACGGTAGAGCAGGCTATTGAAGATATTAAAGCAGGGAAAATGGTCCTTGTTACTGATGATGAAGACAGGGAAAATGAAGGCGATCTTATTATGGCCGCAGAGAAAGTGACCCCGGAGGATATTAACTTTATGGCCACACATGCCAGGGGACTCATTTGTATGCCTTGCTCTCCGGAAATTGCGGAGCGTTTGCAGTTTGGGCCTATGGTTGCTAATAATACCGATAACCATGAAACGGCTTTTACCGTATCAATAGATCATAAAGATACTACTACGGGTATATCTGCTTTTGAGCGGGCACTGACTATTAAAAAGTGTGCCGAAGATACCGCGGTCCCAACAGATTTTAGGCGCCCAGGCCATGTATTTCCCTTGCGTTCCCGTACAGGGGGCGTGCTGCGCCGTATAGGACATACTGAGACTACTACTGACTTGTGTACCTTAGCGGGGTTGAAACCTGTGGGGATTTGCTGCGAAATTATGAGTGTTGATGGAACAATGGCGAGGACTGCTGAGTTAATGGAATTCGCTAAAAAGTTTGATTTGACTTTTATTACGGTGGAGTCATTAGTTGCTTATCGCAAACAAAATGAGAAAATGGTGCGCCGTATTGCCAATGTGGCTTTGCCTTCTAAATACGGGGATTTCAGGGCAATTGGTTATGAAAATAGTATTGATAGTCACTGTCACGTAGCTTTAATTAAAGGCGAGGTTGCCGGTAAGAAAAATGTATTAGTTCGTGTTCATTCTGAATGTTTAACCGGAGATGCTTTTGGTTCTTTGCGGTGCGATTGTGGTGACCAATTAGCCTCATCTATGCGTATGGTAGAAAAAGAAGGCTGCGGCGTAGTTTTGTATATGCGTCAAGAAGGCAGGGGCATAGGTTTAGCAAATAAACTTAGGGCCTATGAACTACAGGACCAAGGTATGGACACAGTTGATGCTAATATTCAATTAGGTTTTGCGCCTGACTTGCGTGACTATGGTATAGGTGCACAGATTTTAGCTGATTTAGGACTAACCAGTATTCGTCTTATTACTAATAATCCGGCCAAGAGGGTAGGTTTATCAGGTTATGGTATTACAGTTACCGAGAGTGTGCCCATTGTAATAAAAGATAACCCGTATAATCATGCTTATTTACTTACTAAGGAAGAGCGTATGGGTCATTTACTTAATGAAAACAAGAAAATGGAGGCAGTAAAATGAAAAATTTAGAAGGTAAATTACAAGCAGAAGGCCTGAAAGTGGCAATTGTGGTGGCACGTTTTAACGAATTTATAACTTCAAAATTATTAGGCGGTGCAACGGACATGTTAGTGCGTCACGGTGCCGAGGAAGAAAATATTACTATTGCCTGGGTTCCTGGGGCTTTTGAAATACCTTTAGTAGCACAAAAATTGGCTGCTAGCAAAAAATATGACGCTATTATTTGTTTAGGGGCAGTTATTAGAGGAGCAACTTCTCATTATGACTATGTTTGTTCCGAGGTATCCAAAGGAATAGCACATGTATCTTTACAAACCGGCGTGCCGGTAGCTTTTGGAGTTTTGACTACCGAAAATATTGAGCAAGCAGTAGAACGTGCCGGAACCAAAGCCGGAAACAAGGGTGCCGATGCGGCAGTTAGCGCTATTGAAATGGTTAATTTGCTTAAAAGCATTTAAAGGAGAAGAAATGGAAGATATTTTAGTAAAAGGTACCATAGAAGGTGTACGTATATATGCCTTATGCACTACGAAACTAGTTGAAGAACTTAATGTTATTCATGCTTGTTCACCTTTGGCTATTGCGGCTTTGGGACGGGCAGTAAGCGGAGCATTGCTTATGGCTGCAACAATGAAGGACAATGAACGTATTACCTTACGCTTTAGTGGAGATGGCCCCTTAGGGGAAGTGGTTGCCGATGCAAAGGGTAATTGCGTGCGTGGCTATGTTGACCACCCGCAAGTGTGTCTGCCGGTTAAAGCTGGTAAGTTAGACGTAGGTGGCGGCGTAGGAGCAGGTAATATTATCGTTACACGCTATTTGGCTAATGCGGCACCTTTTAATGGTTACTGCCAATTAGTTAATGGTGAGATAGCCACAGATTTAACCAACTATTTATATACTTCAGAGCAGACTCCCAGTAGTGTGGCGTTAGGTGTATTAGTAGGTACTGATGGCAAGGTTAAAGCAGCCGGAGGATATTTTATCCAGGCAATGCCGGATACCGACGATAAAGTGTTGGAAGAATTAGAAAACACTATAGTAACGCTACCCTATGTAACGGAGCTGCTCACGGCAGGCATTACTCCTGAAGAAATAATTGAAAAAATAGGTAGAGGTCTAAAAGTCAATATTAACGAAAAAATAGCGGTCAAACAACAATGCAGCTGTAGCAGAGAAAAAGTTGAAGGCATGCTGGCGGCTTTGCCTGATAAAGATTTGCAAGAAATAGAGCTAGATGAAGTTACGGAAGTAAATTGCCATTTTTGCAATAAATCATATAAATTCAAAAACACAGAAATACAGGCAATGAAACGAGAAAAAAATCAATAATTTCCTTGACTAAACGAACAAGTGTTTGTATAATTAACGTAGAAAACTATTTAGCACAGAATATGGAGGAATTCACAATGGAAATGGATAAGACCAAGGCTCTTGACGCAGCTGTCAAACAAATAGAAAAAGATTTTGGTAAGGGCGCCATCATGAGATGGGGCGAAGCCGGTGCCAAAATGCATGTTGATACAATTCCAACCGGAGCCCTGTCTTTGGACATTGCTTTAGGGGTAGGCGGCATTCCTCGTGGTAGAGTTATAGAGGTTTATGGTCCTGAATCATCCGGTAAGACTACGGTTGCTTTACATATGATTGCCCAGGCGCAGAAAGCGGGCGGTTATGCAGCCTTTATCGATGCAGAACATGCTTTGGATCCAAAATATGCTAAAAATTTAGGCGTAAATGTAGATGACCTTTTAATTTCTCAGCCAGATACCGGTGAGCAGGCTTTGGAGATTTGTGATGCTTTGGTTCGCAGTGGTGCTATTGATATTATTGTGGTTGATTCGGTGGCAGCTTTGGTTCCGAGAGCAGAAATTGAAGGCGAAATGGGTGATTCTCATGTAGGGTTGCAGGCACGCTTAATGAGTCAGGCCTTGAGAAAATTGACCGGAATAATTTCTAAATCCCATACTTCTACAGTTTTCATAAACCAAATTAGAGAAAAAGTTGGCGTTATGTTCGGTAGTCCGGAAGTAACAACAGGCGGCCGTGCCTTGAAGTTTTATGCTACTATTCGTTTGGATGTAAGACGTATTGAAACTTTAAAAAATGGTAATGATATGATAGGTAATAGAACTAGAGTTAAAGTAGTTAAAAATAAAATAGCACCACCTTTTAAACAAGCAGAATTTGATATTATGTACGGAAAAGGAATTTCTCATGAAGGCTGCTTAGTGGATTTAGGCGCTGAATTTGAGATTATAAATAAAAGTGGTTCGTGGTATTCTTATGGTGATGAACGTATTGGCCAGGGCAGAGAAAATGCTAAAGAATTTTTAAGGAAAAACCCGGAAATGGCAGCTGAAATTGAAATTAAAATTAGACATGCAGCCCTTCCTGAACCTGTGGTTGTAGATGAAAAGTCTGTAGTTCCTACAGAAAGCAGTGAAGAAAATGACAGTAAGGACTAAGCCACCAATAACGACGGTAGCAGAAGCTTATGATTGTGCCTTAACAAAACTTAGTTATCGCGACCATAGCCAGCAGGATTTAGAAGGAAAACTGCGGATGCGCCAATGTTCCCAAGAAATAATAGATCAGGTGGTTTTAAAACTTAAAGACTATAACCTTATAAATGAAGAAAATTATGGTAACAAGGTTTACAAAGCCTGGGTTGCCAAAAAATATTATGGACGGGGTCATTTGCGTCTTACTCTATTGAAAAAACAAGTAGATAGGGCGCTTATTGATACCATTGTAAACGGTTTGACTTCGGAAGAAGAGGAAGCTAGAGCTTTAGATTTTGCCAGAAAATGTCTCAAGAAAAGTCCCGCTAAATTTGCTCTTGCTAATGAAAAAGGCAGGGGTAATTTAGTACGAGCTTTAGCAAATAGAGGGTTTTGCGGAGATATTATAAAGAAAACAAGCAAGCAACTGGAATAATTCTATATATAAGTAGGGAAATCTTGACACTTTCTGAAAAAACAGATAGAATTACTATATCCAGTCGTGTTAATGCGTAATATTGTTATCCACGAGGCGACCTACGGTTGCCTCATTTGTTCGTATGTTGTAAAAAATCAGAGATTTTTTGTGAAAAAGTTGTAAAAATAATACTGAGGAGGTGAAGGTTATTTTAGAAATAATCGGAATATCCGTCGGTGTTGGTGTTGTTGGAGGTGCTATTGGTTATTTAGTCCGCAAAAATATTGCAGAAGGAAAAGTTGCGACCGCTGAAGAAACCGCAAATCGTATCGTTCAAGAGGCCGAAAAAACCGGCGAGGCGAAGAAAAAAGAAGCTTTATTAGAGGCAAAAGAAGAAATACACCGCATGCGTAGTGAGATTGAACGTGAAAATAAAGAGCGTCGGTCTGAAATACAAAAATCTGAACGTAGATTAGTGCAAAAAGAAGAAAACCTTGACAGAAAATTGGATTCCTACGAAAAAAAGGAAGAAAATTTAATTGAACAAACTAGCAAATTGCGTGATTCTCAAGATAAGCTTGAGGGATTATACGCAAAACAAAGAAGCGAGCTAGAAAGAGTTGGCGGGTTAACTTCTGAGGATGCTAAAAAAGAGTTGTTAAGCAATGTGGAAGTTGAAGTTAAGCATGATACCGCTAAACTGATTAAAGATTTAGAGCAACAAGCAAAAGATGAGGCAGACAATAAGGCTAGAGAAATTATTTCTATGGCTATTCAGCGTTGTGCTGCTGACCATGTGGCAGAAACTACAGTTTCCGTGGTAACGTTGCCCAATGATGAAATGAAGGGGCGTATTATTGGTCGTGAGGGCCGTAATATAAGAACTTTGGAAACATTGACCGGTATTGACCTAATTATTGATGATACTCCGGAAGCTGTAATAGTATCCGGGTTTGACCCTGTTCGCAGAGAAATAGCTAGGACAGCACTTGAAAAATTGATTAATGATGGGCGTATACATCCGGCACGTATTGAGGAAATGGTAGAGAAAGCTCAGAAAGAAATTGAACAAAAAATCAAGGATGCCGGCGAGCAAGCAACTTTTGATACCGGGGTACATGGTGTACATCCGGAGATTATAAAATTGTTAGGTCGTTTGCGTTATAGGACTAGTTATGGACAAAATGTTTTGAAGCATTCTACCGAGGTAGCACATTTGGCAGGATTGATGGCTGCAGAATTAGGCGTGGATGTTACCATGGCTAAGAGAGCAGGCTTGCTTCACGATATTGGTAAAGCTGTTGACCATGAGATGGAAGGGTCACATGTAGAACTAGGCGCAGAAGTTGCTAAACGCTATCATGAGTCCGCTATAGTTATTAATTCTATTGAATCACATCATGGTGATGTTGAACCTACTAGTGTTGAGGCTGTCTTAGTTGCCGCAGCTGATGCTATTTCGGCTGCTAGGCCGGGAGCTAGACGTGAAACATTGGAAACTTACTTAAAACGGTTAACACGATTGGAAGATATTGCGGAATCCTTCGAGGGCGTAGAGAAATGTTATGCAGTACAAGCAGGCCGCGAGATTCGCATTATGGTTAAACCTGATAAGATTGATGATGATGATGCAGTTTTGTTGGCGCGTAACGTAGCCAAAAAAATTGAAGAAGAAATGGAATACCCAGGTCAGATAAAAGTAATCATAGTGCGTGAAACTCGTGCCGTTGATTATGCAAAATAGATTAAAATTAGCGGCTGCCTTTTTAAAATAAGGCAGCCGCTTTGTTTGTACTTTTTTATAGTAATTATGCTATAATATTTTTGAGAAATTAAGATTGGGGTTGAAGTTTAATGCAAATAAATGGTTCCGGTGGATGTTTTGAAGAAAGAGTATATGAGATAAAACCAGATATTGCGTGGCAAGTTGGTCTTTTAGTTGTGGCGGAACTGGGCATTCATATAGAAGAACGTAATGATGCAACAAGACTTCTTAATGGTACAATAGTTAGTATTGAAAAAACTCTGTTTACCGGTAAGGAAAAAACTAAGCTTTTTACGTTTTCGGTACAATTTTTGGATGAAGAAAGCTGCCAAATAATTTTGGATATTCGTAAAGAGCAAATAGAAGTATATAGTTTTAAGCCACAAAATAAAGAAGCACTGGAATTTTTTAAGCGTTTTGATATGAAACTTAAAGAATATGCGGCATTTATACTTTGCCCTTCTTGCAGGGCTAAAATAAGTTCTAGTGTTAAGTTTTGTCCGGAATGTGGGGCACCGGTGAAATAAAAAAAAACCAAATACCCGTAGGTATTTGGTTTTATTTTTCAGGGGCTACAAATTAAATTGCGCGTGTTACTTTGCCGGAGCGTAAGCAACGTGTGCAAACGTTAACGCGACTTACTGTGCCGTCAACAACAGCTCTAACCCGTTGAATATTTGGCTTCCAGGAACGTTTTGTATGCCTATTGGAATGGCTGACGTTATTTCCTGCCATTTCACCTTTGTTACAAACTTCGCAAATGCATGCCATAGTCCCACCTCCTTTAAGTTGTAGGGCAATGCTCTTTTTCAAACTCAACAGGGGTATTTTAACATATATCTAATATAAATTGCAAGCATAAAATATAACATTTTGAATAGGAGTGGTCACTTATGTGGTGGCATGAACCCTTAACGGCATTAAAGGGCATTGGTGCAAAAAAAGCAGCTGATTTTTCCAATTTGAATATAAGGACTATTGGGGACTTGTTAAATAGATTTCCCCGACAGGATTGCTATTTGGACTATTCACATTTATGTAAGATAGGAGAGCTTACAACAGACGGCCAGAAACAGATTTTTGCAGCGGCAGTTGTTGCTATGGCCGATAAACGTTCTGCCAGAAATAAAAGTTATGCCGTTGTTACGGTGCGTGATGACACAGGTTACGCGGAAATCTTTCTTTTTTTTCACCAACGTTTTCAACTTAAACAATTAAAAGTAGGACAAAAAGTTTTAGTGGTGGGTAAAGTTCTTCCCGGGCGTACTGCCAAAAGTATCAGTGGGGCAAATATTTCTTCTTTAACAGAAAAAGCTGATCAGCTGGGGCTGGGAATATTGCCGGTTTATAGTCTATCAGGTAATCTTACACAAAATAATGTTCGCTATGCGGTAAAACAGGCGCTAGCTTTAGCCAGGGTAGAGCTTCCGGAATCTTTGCCAGAGGACGTAATCCGGGATAAAGCTTTGATGTCTAGGTTGGACGCTTTGGAAAATATTCACTTCCCTCAAAATTTTGTTTTAGCAGCAGAGGCTGCCAGGCGGTTTATTTTTGAGGAATTATATTTATTACAATGCGGCTTATTATACTATAGCAACAAAATGAAAGATGGACGAATGGGTGTTCAAATGGCTGGTGACGGGCCAATAGTCGCTAAAATGCTGGAGTACCTGCCCTTTACGCTAACTGAAGCTCAAACTAAAGCTTGGGGTGAAATAAGGCTGGATATGCAAAAGACAATTCCCATGCACAGGCTGTTACAAGGGGCTGTGGGCTCAGGTAAGACGATATTAGCCGCACTTGCTCTGGGTAAAGTCGTGGAAAATGGATATCAAGGCTGCATAATGGTGCCTACGGAGATTTTAGCGGCTCAGCACTATCTAACGCTAAAGGAACGTTTTAAGGCAACAGGAGCAAACGTGGCACTTCTCACGGGTAGTATAAAAGCTGCCGAGCGCGTGCAAATACTTAATGGTTTAGCAGATGGCAGCATTGGCATAGTTGTTGGAACACATGCCCTTATTCAAGAGTCAGTAAAGTTTAAAAATTTAGTTTTAGTTGTTACAGATGAACAACATCGTTTTGGTGTAGAACAACGGGCTAGTTTGGCCAATAAGTCTGCTTTTGCTACAGATATATTGGTTATGACGGCTACGCCCATTCCAAGAACCTTAGCACTTACTGTCTATGGTGATTTGGATATTTCTGCTATGAGGGGCTTACCACCGGGGCGTAAACCAATTAATACCTTGTGTTATACTGAAGAAAAACGAGGAAATATTTATAAGGGCATGGTGCGGCAGGTTAAAGCCGGATTTCAAGCCTATGTTGTATGTCCTTTAATTGACGAGTCAGAAACGGTGGATGCCAGTTCAGCTACGGAAATATATGAGGAGTTAACAAAAGGTTATTTGCGGGGAATAACTTGTGGCTTGCTGCACGGACGCTTAAAAACAGACGAAAAAGATAGAATTATGGCAGATTTTGTGGCAGGAAAAATTAAAGTGCTTGTTTCTACTACAGTAATTGAAGTTGGTGTCAACGTGCCTAATGCTACACTTATGGTTATTGAAAGCGCGGATAGATTTGGTTTGGCTCAAATGCATCAGCTGCGGGGGCGTGTTGGCCGTAGTGATATTCAATCTTATTGCGTGTTACTAACAGCTTCTGAAAATCCTGTTACGTTGGAAAGATTACAAATAATGCGTAATTGCAACGATGGTTTTGTACTGGCAGAAAAAGATTTGGCTTTACGGGGATCAGGACAATTGTTTGGACTCAAGCAACATGGGTTGCCTGATTTGTATATTGCTGATATAATTCGAGATACGGACGTTTTGTTGGAAGCCAGGCAATTAGCGGAAAAATATATGTATGACAAACAGCTTTTTACGCAAGTGGTGGTGGCCTTGAAAAACCAATTCGACGAAAGATTCGAACGAATTTTTAATTTCTAAGATTTGAGGAATCTATGAATATAAACAATTGGGATAAGCAAGATACGTATTTTAAACTAGCTGCTTTGACGGCTATTATAGTGATTTTTTTCGCTGTGCATATTATGGCACCACATTTTTGGGTGAAAATATGGCACTTAGCTACCGGTGGAAATATGGAGAAAACCGTTGCATTTTTGGCTTCCTATGGAGTTTGGGCTATAGCCGTAAGCTTTTTTTTGGATGTGCTTATTAATGCTTTAGGGTTCTTACCTTCTATTTTTTTGTCCACAGCCAATGGCTTGATTTTTGGTTTGCCCCTGGGGATTTTAATTTCCTGGACCGCAGAATCAGTGGGAGTTATTATTAGTTTTATTGTTTTGAGGTATTTTCTGCGGGATGCTGCTGATAAAATTATTGAAAAAAGTAACAGCTTAAAACGTATTGATGAAATGAGTGGTAAGGATGGCTTAGTTGCAATGGCTATTGCTCGCACAATTCCATATTTTCCATCAGGAATTTTAACAGCTCTGGGCGCAGTTAGTAAGATGAGCATTAAGGATTATTGTATTGCGACATTTATAGGAAAATTTCCTTCTACAGCGCTGGAAGTCCTTGTAGGGCATGATGCGGTAAATTTTCGCCAGCATACGGATCGCCTAACTATAGTTGTTAGTATTATTGCTTGTGGCTATGCCTATGTTTATTGGCGGAAATACAAAAAGGAAAAGTAGAAATATAGTATATAGGAAAATAGATTATTAAAATTCATATACCATTAATATAGTGTAAACTTGTATACACTATATTAATGGTATTTTTCATTGTTAGGCAAAAGCAAAAAAAAGCAGGAAAAAATTTGTTGGTTATAGAATTTAAACAATATACTTTAATTCGGAAAAGGGGGAAATAATAGTGAAAGATTACACGGGAGATAGGATTAGAAATGTTGCCATTGTGGGTCACGGTGGAGCGGGAACAACATCAGTAACGGAGGCCTTACTTTACCGTTCCGGAGCGATTAGTAGAATGGGCAAAGTAGAAGATGGAGCTACCACCACGGATTATGAGCCGGAAGAAATTAAACGGGGAGTATCGGTTAATGCTACATTAGCACCTGTTGAATGGCGTGATTCTAAGATAAATTTTATTGACACCCCCGGGTTTGCTGATTTCGTAGCAGAAGTTAAAGGAGCTTTTCGAGCCGTTGACAGCGCCCTTATTGTTGTTTGTGCCACTTCCGGGGTGCAGGTAGGAACGGAACAGTGCTGGAAGCTGGCAGAAGAAGCGGGGTTACCTAGGATAGTTTTTGTTAACAAAATGGATCGTGATAATGCAGATTATGATAGTATTTTGGCTAATTTACGAGGTAAGTTTGGCAAACGTGTACTACCCTTGGAGCTGCCTTTAGGAAAAGCAGAAGATTTTTGCGGGGTCATTGATGTGTTTAAGATGAAAGCTTATAAAGCTAATGGTAATGGCGCCGATGAAATAGAAATTCCTTCGGAACTGTTGGCTTGGGCACAAGATGCTCATGAAAAAATGGTGGAAGCAGCTGTAGAAGCTGACGATAATTGTATGATGAGGTATTTGGACGGAGAAACTATAAGCGACGAAGAAATTAGAAATTGCTTGATTAAAGGGATCAGGCAAGCTATTATTTTTCCGGTAATTTGCGGCAGCGCGTATAAAAACATTGGTATTGGCAGAGCCTTAAATGCGATTGTTGATTACACTTATCCGGCTATTTTAAATGATTACAAGGTAATTGATATTAAAACCGGTGAAGAAGTTATGCGCGATACCAATGCTCCTATGGCTGCTTTGGTGTTTAAAACCACTTCTGACCCTTTTGTTGGTAGGTTGAGTTTTATGCGGGTATTTTCCGGTAAAATTGACAGCGACAGTATTATTTATAACGCTAACCGTGAACAGGAAGAACGCATAGGAACAGTTTTCACTATGAGGGGAAAGACGCAAATGCCTATGAAGAGTATTAATGCCGGTGATATTGGCGTGGTTTCCAAACTGCAATATACTTCTACGGGGGATACTATTAGTGACAAAAATTCGCCGGTAAAATTTTCGCCGATTATTTTTCCATTGCCCATGTACACTAGGGCAATTTATGCCAAGAAAAAAGGTGAAGAAGAAAAAATTTCTAACGCGCTTAATCGCTTAATGGATGAAGATCCTACGATTATTGTCAGCCGCGACACGGTAACAAAGGAAACTTTAATTAGCGGTATAGGCGATCAGCATATTGAAATTATAATGGAGCGTATGAAACGCAAGTTTGGTGTTGAAGCGCAACTAAAAGCACCTATTATTGAATATAGGGAAACAATTCGTGGTAGTGCGGAGGTTGAGGGGAAACATAAAAAACAAAGCGGTGGTCACGGACAGTATGGCCAGGTTTTTGTTAGAATTGAACCTTTAGCTTCAGGGGAAGGCTTTGAATTTGTTGATAAAGTTTTTGGTGGGGCAGTTCCTCGTCAATATATTCCTGCTGTGGAAAAGGGTATGAGAGAGTCCATAGAGCACGGCATTTTGGCAGGTTATCCGGTGGTGGATTTAAGGATTACACTGCTTGATGGTTCTTATCACCCTGTAGATTCGTCAGAGATGGCTTTTAAAATTGCAGCTCACCAAGCCTTTCAGAAGGCTTGCGAAAAGGCCAAGCCAGCATTACTTGAGCCCTACTACAACCTAGATGTGTATTGTGCAGATAGTATGATGGGAGACATCATTGGAGATTTAAATACTAAAAGAGGGCGTATACTGGGTATGAACAGTATGGAGGACGGCATGAGTTGTGTAAAAGCACAAGTGCCTTATGCCGAGTTGTCTGAATATGCTGTAGACTTACGGGCTCTAACTCAGGGCTTAGGAAGCTTTGAAATGAAATTTGACCATTATGAAGAGGCACCGTCACGCTTGGCAGAGACAATAATAGCTGGGCGCAAAGAGCAAGTGGCGGCGGAAAAAGAAAAATAGGAGGTGCATATATGAATGTAGAAGAAATTATGACAAAAAATGTTATTAGTGTCCAACGTGACAGCACTATTAGTGAAATTGCGCAGGCAATGGTTGAGTACAAGGTTTCAGGGCTTGCTGTGCTTAGTGCGGGCGGATATTTAGTCGGTATTGTAACAGAGGGAGACCTTTTGCGCAGAGAAATGACTCCTAGATTGCCGGAGTTTATTAATATTTTGGGTGCGGTTATCTATTATCATGGTGTTGAACGGTATAATGAGGATTTTAAAAAGATTTTAGCAAAAACAGCACTGGACATTATGACAGAGGATTTAATAACTGTTAAAGAGGGCACTGATGTTGGCGAAGTAGCAAAAATTATGCTTGATAATAATATTAAACAAATACCTGTTGTAGATGGCAGCAAGTTGCTGGGCATTATTACAAGGACTGATATTGTTAAATTGTTACTAAAAGAAGAATAGACTTTATTTTTAAGGGATTTTACTTTATAATTAACCACTGTGGGGTAGGCTTCCTAGATGGGTATCTCAAATTTTTCCAAAGGTAAGGCCTATGGTTGCGAATATTATTGTAACCAACTTCTCTGGTTAAACAGGAAGTTGTAGGAACAAATTATAAGGAGAATTTATTAATGAAAAAAATTGATCAGACAGCTATTAACACTTTACGTTTTCTTTCCGTGGACCAAGTACAGGCCGCAAATTCAGGACATCCCGGGTTTCCGTTAGGGGTAGCTCCCTTGATGTATACTCTTTGGGACAAGTTTATAAACTACAATCCTAAAGATCCTAAATGGTTTAATCGTGATCGTTTTATTTTATCACCGGGTCATGGTTCAGCTTTGCTTTATAGTATGCTGCATTTGGCTGGGTTTGGACTAACTCTTGCTGATTTAAAAGATTTTCGCCAGTGGGGTTCAAAAACTCCCGGGCATCCTGAATATGGTCAAACAGAGGGAGTAGAAGCATCTACGGGGCCGTTGGGTCATGGTTTTGCTATGGCGGTAGGCTTTGCTATGGGCGAAGAGCTGTTAAGGGCGAAATATAATAAAGAAGATTTTAGCATTGTTGAGCACTATACCTATGGCTTGACGTCAGACGGTGACTTAATGGAAGGCATCTCTGCCGAAGCGGCATCTTTAGCCGGTACATTAGGTTTGGGCAAACTAATTTTCCTTTATGACAATAACAAAATTACTATTGAAGGTGAAACTAAGATTGCCTTTGGCGAAGACGTTGGAAAACGTTTTGAGGCTTATGGCTGGCAAGTGTTAAAAGTAGCTTCTTCCGAAGATTTGGAGGCCATTAGTGCTGCTATTGACGAGGCCAAAGAGGATAAAAAGCATCCTTCTTTGATTATTGTTGATACTCATATCGGGTTTGGCAGCCCTAGGCAGGATAGTCCTTCAGCCCACGGTGAACCTTTGGGTGTAGATAATGTTGCTTTAACTAAAGAAAAAGCAGGCTGGGATTCTAAGAAAACTTTTTATGTACCGGAGGAAGTAAAAACTTATTTTGCTAATAAATTAGCAGCTTGTGAAGAAAAACAAGCTGCTTGGGAACAGCTTTTAAATAAATATGCCCAAGTCTACCCAGAGTTAGCAAAAGAATTGCAAGAGCGTATAGCCGGCAAAATCAGCATTAATCAGGAAGAATTGGAAAATTTATTTGTTACAGTGAAAAAAACTTCTACCAGGGAAGCTTCCGGAGAAGTTTTGCAAGTTTTGTCGAAAATGCTACCTTCTTTAGTAGGTGGTAGTGCCGATTTAGGTCCTTCTAATAAAACTGAGGTAAAGGCTGAAAGTTATTTTTCAGCAAATAATCATAGCGGCCGTAACATACATTTTGGCGTTAGAGAGCATGCCATGGGTGCTATTATAAATGGGTTGGCTTTGCATGGGGGCTTCGTTCCTTATGGTGGTACTTTCTTGGTATTTGCTGATTTCTTAAGGCCGGCAATACGTATGTCAGCTTTAATGGGAATTCGCAGCATTTATGTTTTGACACATGATAGTATTGCCCTAGGTGAAGATGGACCTACCCATCAACCTATTGAACAAACCATGAGTTTGCGTATGATACCGAATGTTTCGGTGTTCAGACCAGCAGATGCTTTAGAGACGGCAGTCGCTTGGCATAGTGCGTGCATGAATGAGACGCAGCCTACTTGCCTTTTGCTTAGCCGTCAAAAACTGACAGTATTAAACGAGTACAAAGATGTAATTCATGCTAATGCGCCTAAGGGTGCTTATGTTTTAAATCCCGGAACTACAGGTAATTTGAGCGCGGTACTTTTAGCTGCCGGCAGCGAAGTGGAGTTGGCCTTAGCAGCTCAAAAGCAATTAGCAAGGGAAAATATTAATGTCAGCGTAGTATCTATGCCTTCTTGGGATGTATTTGATAAACAAGAAAAAGAATACAAAGACAGCGTAATGCCCCTAGAAATTCCTAGAATTGCTATTGAAGCAGGCGTGCCTTTTGGCTGGAGTAAATATACCGGCAGCGATGACTTAGTAATAGGTATTAATAAATTTGGTGCCTCGGCACCTGGGGATGTTGTTTATGAAAAGTATGGTTTTACTGTAGAAAATGTAGTTGCCATGGTGAAAAAAATAAAATAGTACTTAAATGGGCACATGCTGTAAGTATCAGCCTGTGCCCATTTTGACAGGGGGAGGAAATATGAAACATTTATTGACGATTGCCGGTTCAGATTCCTCAGGCGGTGCAGGTATACAGGCTGATTTAAAGACCTTTGCGGCCCATGGATGTTTTGGGATGAGCGTTATAACGGCGGTAACGGCACAAAATACTCAGGGTGTAACTATGGTTCAAAATATTGACGAAAAAGTAGTGGCCGCACAAATAGATGCAATATTTAATGATATTAGAGTAGATGCAGTAAAAATAGGTATGGTTTCTCAGATAAATATCATAAATATTATTGCGCAAAGGCTTGCTTACTATAAACCGCCTATTATAGTTTTAGATACGGTAATGGTTTCTAAGAGTGGCTTTTATTTATTGGAGCCTGATGCCTGTAAGGCTTTAGTAGAAAAGCTTTTGCCCTTGGCTACCTTGTCTACGCCGAATCTGCCCGAGGCGGAAAAAATCGTAGGGTTTCCTGTAGAGAACAGAGAAGACATGGTTAGAGCTGCTAAAAGAATGGTAGAATTGGGCGCACACAACGTTTTGATTAAAGGCGGACATTTGCTAAAATCGGCAGATGACTTTTTATATACTGCCAATGGCGGCATGTGGTTTGCAGGTGAACATATTGCTACAAAAAACACTCACGGTACCGGTTGCACCTTGTCGTCTGCTTTAGCGGCAAATTTGGCAAAGGGGTTACCTTTGCCCGAGGCGGTAAAAGAAAGTAAAGCTTATGTTACCTTAGCGATTAACAATGCTTTGGATATTGGTAAAGGTTGCGGACCTACGCATCATTTCGTAAATATGTTTAAAAAAGCAGGCTTTACAGAATGAAATTATTATTGGAAAAGCTTGAAAGCATAGAAGCTAATATAAAAAAAGAAAAACCCTTAATTCATCATATTACCAACTATGTTACCAGTGGTGATTGTGCTAATATTACCCTGTGTTTCGGAGCCTCTCCGGTTATGGCAGAGGAATTGGAAGAAATCAAGGAAATTACAGGGGCAGCGGATGCTTTGATACTTAATTTGGGCGTTATAAATAAAAGCAAATTTGCTGCCATGTTGGCAGCATTAAAAGTAGCAAAGATGCGAGGAATTCCTATTATTTTAGATCCGGTGGGGGTGATGGCTTCACAGATGCGCCTAAATATGGCACAGGAGTTACTGCAAAGTGGTGTGCAAATTATTCGCTGTAATTATGCTGAATGCAGAGCACTTTTAGGTGATATTAAGTTTGGACAGGGAGTGGATGCCGGCATTGCTTGCGATAACAAGGGGGCCTTTGCGCGTCAGACGGCACAAAAATTTAATTGTGTAGCAGCTGTTACAGGTGAAGTTGACGCCGTTAGCGATGGCAGGCGAGTTGTGCTTGGGCGTAACGGCAATAAATTATTAGAAAAAGTAACGGGTGCTGGGTGCATGACAACATCTCTTGTTGCCTGCGGGGCCGCAGTTAGTGATGACTGTTTTGCAGCGTCAGTTTTGGGTATTACGGCTATGAATATTGCGGCGCAGCAGGCGTCAGCAACTTTGGCAGCAGGAGAAAGTGTAGGAACTTTTCGTGTTAACCTATTTGACGCCATTAGTATTATGAAGGGCATTAATATTGCCCAGGGGTTTAAAGGCGAAATATTATAAAGCATAAGAAAATATGGACTAAAAAAGTGGCTGTCTCATTTTAATGAGACAGCCACTTTAACATTAGTTATAATAATCTGCTTGAGCATCTTTTTCTGCGAGCATTCTATCAACCCGCTCCCGCATGGTTTCATGAACTACGGCCGGGTTTGTAGTTTTAACAGCAGCTGTTTTCTTTGCTTTACTTAGGCGTTGTTTTTCTTTTTCTTGGGCCTTGGCTGCGGCTTCTT
>Ga0172378_10001268_pt1 | contig 23212 bp, 17 predicted proteins | sample GrowelOW332metaG_FD_119755 | JGI IMG/M metagenome (GOLD analysis project Ga0172378, IMG submission 119755) | Groundwater microbial communities from an aquifer near a municipal landfill in Southern Ontario, Canada - Pumphouse #3_1 metaG | ecosystem: Environmental > Aquatic > Deep subsurface >... | reverse complement strand
TCATGACCTTCTAAGGCTTTGGTTGTAGGGGTAATAATAGGTTCTGGAAATTTTTGATTTTCAATCATTCCATCTTCCATTTTCTCTCCGCACAAGCTACGTTTTCCGGCCTTATATTCTCTATATGCATGACCTGAAAGATATCCTCTTATAACCATTTCTACTTTAAATGGTTCACACATGTGACCTATAGTAACCATTGGATCTGGGGTCGCTATTTTCCAATTAGAGATTATATCAGAAGTAGCATCCAAAAATTCTGCTGCTATTTGATTAAGTACTTGACCTTTATAAGGAATTCCTTTAGGAAGAACAACATCAAAAGCAGAAATTCTATCACTAACTAACATAACTAAATATTTGTCATCGATGTTATATACGTCACGAACTTTTCCTTCATATAAAGATTTTTGTCCAGGAAAATTGAAATTTGTTTTTACGATTGCGTTCATAGTGAAAATAGATTGAAATTAATGTAAGGTTCTAGTTACTATGTATTTATAATTATGAAATATAAATACAAAAGCTACTATACCAATTGCAAAGATACAATTATCTAATAAGATATGCAAATTTAATTTTCTATAATGAATTGCAGTATATTTAATTTTAAAAGCAAAAATTTTTATTAATAATTCTTCATAATATAGCTTAAAAATCTGGTATGCCTAATCTCTGCTTTAAGTCTTGTTATAAGCTTTTACTATTTCTTTTACAAGTTTATGGCGAACTATATCACTAGTGTCAAATTGGACAAAAGCTATACCCTTGATGTCTTTTAGTAGAGTACTTGCCTGTACTAGTCCGGAATCAGATTTTTTGGGTAAATCAATTTGACTCATGTCTCCAGTTATAATAAATTTGGCACTAATTCCCATTCTTGTGAGAAACATTTTAAGTTGATTCTTAGTTGTGTTTTGGGCTTCATCTAATATTACAAATGCGTCATTTAGGGTTCTTCCTCTCATGTATGCAAGTGGAGCTATTTGTATAGTTTCATTTTCTAAATATTCGCTTAGCTTTTTTGCAGGAATCATGTCAGAAAGAGCATAGAAAAGAGGTTGAAGGTAGGGATTTATCTTTTCTTTCATGTCTCCAGGTAGAAAACCTAGATTTTCTCCAGCTTCAACGGCAGGACGACTTAAAATTATTTTTTTTATTTCCTTGTTGTTTAGAGCTCTAACTGCCAAAGCAATTGCTGTATATGTTTTTCCCGAGCCTGCTGGTCCTGTTGCAAATAATAAATCATTGTTACTAGATAGTTTGAATAACTTACGTTGATTAAGAGTCCTAGCTTTAATAATTTTGCCATTGTTCCCAAAAAGTATGAAAGAATCAGAATTGTCTATGTTTTGAGTGTGTTCTCCCTCTAGTATTATGCGTTTGATATTTCCAATAGTGAGTATGTTGTATTTGTTGTAGTGAGTTATTAATTCCTCAATTTTATTCTTTAGTATATTTAAGTTGTCCCCTTGTATAATAATTTCGTTTCCTCTTGCTGTTATTTTATATTTTGGGAAATATTCTTTTATAACATTTATCTTGGAGTTATCTGCTCCGTAAAAGTCGATGGGATTAATATTCCCTATACTTACTATGTCTTTTATCATATTAAATAAAAAATAATTAAATTTGCATTTGTAAAATTAAAAAAAAAATTAAGGTTATGGAAGAAATTGAGGTAAAAAATTTAAAAAATAAAGAAAGAGAGTTTGGAGAGCTTCTTAAGGTAATTGCAACGTTGAGAGTAGGTTGCCCATGGGACAAAGTTCAAACAACGGATTCTTTGAGGACAATGACTATTGAGGAGGTGTACGAATTGTGTGATGCCATTATATTAAATGATACTAATGGAATAAAAGAAGAACTAGGAGATGTTCTTATGCATTTAGTTTTTTATGCTCATATTGCTGAAGAAAAGGGTGAATTTGATGTAGCAGATGTTATTAAACATGTTTGTGATAAATTAAAATATAGACATCCTCATATTTACGGTGATGTTAAGGTAAATGGTACGGAGGATGTGCTAAAAAATTGGGAACAATTAAAATTACAAGAAAGAGGACGAGAAAAAAAGGTTCTACAAGGAGTACCAGCTTCTCTTCCTGCTCTTATAAAAGCTACAAGAATACAGCAAAAGGCTCATGGAGCAGGTTTCGATTGGAAAAACAAAGAGGATGTGTGGGCTAAGGTAAAAGAAGAGTTAAATGAATTTGAAGTTGAAGTAGCTAAATCTGATAAAAAAGCTATGGAAGAGGAAATGGGAGATATATTTTTTTCTATGGTTAATGCCGCTAGATTATATGGGATAAATCCTGAAGATGCTCTTGAAAAGTGTAATCAAAAATTCTTAAGAAGATTTTCTTATATTGAGGAGGCTGCTAAAATGAAGGGTAAGTTAATTAATGAATTATCTTTACAGGAGATGGATGAACTATGGAATGAGAAGAAAAGAATGGAAAAAGTAACTTATCAAGATTTGTAATTATTTCTATTGTAATGTAGTTGTAAAAAAAGATACATAGTGATATGTATCTTTTTTTGTTTCTCTAATATGTCCTGTTTTTCTAAGATGTCCAATCTTCTATTTGTCTTAATATTTAAAAACCTTAAATATTAAAGTACTCAGGACTCTATATTTAAGGTCATTCTCTATTTAAGATTTCTTTTGCTTTTTCAAAAATTCGAGTATCATCAATTTCAACCAAACCTCCATTTGGTCCTTTTTCAAAGTGTATCCCCACAGATTTGCCATCTTCAAAATTACTCCCACCGAAATAATTTCTTACTGTCTCAACTTTTAACCCAAGCTCATCTGCGATTTTATGCATACTACCTGAGGGTAACATGTCTTTAATCTTTCTTAGTTCATTGAATGTAATCATTATACTCATGACTCAAATATTTAAATGGTTTAACGTTAATTTTTAGTGCTATAAATTTAGCGATTTTAAAAGTATAAAGCAAATTAATAATGATGAAAATTATTAATAACTCTAATTATAATAATCTATTATGTTTAGTATGTGGGGCTGAGCATATTTTAAATTAAGTATTCTAATTGATGATATTTGTAATTATTTGTAAAAAAATTTGATTATTATTATGAAATGTTTATTTTTGTTAAATTTAAATTAATAGATATACGTAAAGTGAATATAACATAAATGCGTTCTTTGTGTTAAAAGTGTTAAATCAAATATTATAAATATATTATGAGTAATCTACAAAAACAAGTTCTTGGACAAATTAAAATCGTTAATGATATACGTTTTATCGAGACGGTTTTAGGTTGTATTAGAAGTTTGGCAGCAAATTATAATCTACCTAATAATGAAATAAATCGTCTGACACTCGCAACAGAGGATGCAATAGGAAATGTACTTACCTGGGGATATAAAAAAGATGAAAAAGCGTTTTATGAAGTTGAAGTAAATATTACGAATATGGACTTTAATATAGTGATACGTGATACGGGTATGCCTTTTGATTTCGCTAAGATGAATTTTGACGAAAATCACTTGGAGGGTATGGGAGTTCATTTAATGTATCAGTTGGTAGATCATGTGGATTTTGTATTAAGTTCTAAAGGTAGAGAACAACGCTTAGTAAAACATTTGCAAAAATTGCCAGTATATGAACGTTCTTTAGCTGTGTATGAAGATGCATTAGTAGATGAAAATATTAGTTTTGATTTCCATAAAATAAGAAAAGAGGAGTCTCTAGCAGTCGCTCAATGTGTTTATGATGAGTATGGTTATACTTATCCATATGAAATGGTGTATTATCCAGAATTATTTTTTAAGGCTTGTGAAAATAATGAGGTATATTCTCTTGTCGCAACTGCCCCTAATGGGGAAGTGGCTGGACATTTAGCTCTTACTATGAATGTTAATTTACCCGGAATTGCAGAGATGGGTATTGGAGTTGTTAGGCAAAAGTATAGGAAATTTCATATTATGAAAATACTTACAGAAAAGATTATTGATATTGCCAAGAATGTATTACATTTAAACGGAATGTTTGCTCAGCCTGTGGCTTATCATACTATTACTCAGCATATTTCCAATAAAATAGGTCTGCTACCTTGTGGTTTCGCTTTAGCTTACACTAGTGACGATTTTGCCTCGCATATAAATAATTCTGTTTCACGTCGTTCTGTTGCTGTTTGTATGTTACCTTTTTCTAAGGAAAAAAAAGATTATTATATTCATAAAGATTTAAAAAAATTATCAGAAATTATTTTTAAAGAAGAATATTATAATAGAAAAGAAGCTAAGGAGATTCCTGAGTTACCCCAAAAATCAATTAGTAAATTGTCTATTAATGATGTATTAAAATTAGCCAAAATTTTTGTCGATGTGGCTGGAGAGGATTGGGAATCTACTTTAAGAAATTATATACTTTCTATAAAACGTAGTAATAGTAAAGTTATAGAGATTTATATTAATATAGTTCATCCATCTGCAATCTTCGCTTACGATGTAGCTAAGAAGTTTAATTTCTTTGCAACTGGAATATTGCCTTTATCTGATAATGGAGATTATTTAACGGCGGAATGTTTAATGAATGAAGTTGTAGATTATGATGCTTTAAAAACAATAGAACCCTATACTTCTATATTGAAAATTGTAAGATCCTTAGATCCTAATGAATAATATAAGTTAAAGTATGAAAAGAAATCCCTATTTAGTTAATAAGGCATTCAACAATTATTTATTAGCAACTATACTTTCATCTATAGCTCTTACGATAGGAGTTGTGGTTGATGGAATTATTGTGGGTAATTTTTTAGGAGCAGATGCCCTTTCAGCAGTAAATTTAGCTAGTCCATTATTACAACTTTTTAGTACTATATTTTTATTACTAAATGTTGGTGGGTCTATAATTTTTGCTATGAGTATAGGTAAAAGAGAACTTAAGGATGCTAATAATATTTTTACTCATTCTATGTTAATGAATTTAGGTGTGGGTTTGCTTATAAGTATTGTGGGAATATTTTTTTCTAATGAAATTGCATCATTTTTCTGTCCCAATGCAAGTTTATTTCCTAAAGTTCATGAATATTTAAAGATTGCATTATACTCATCTCCTATCTATTTATTTCTTCCTGGAATAGCTGTTTATGTTAGTACTGATAATAATCCTCGCTTGGCTAGTGTTGCTCTTATTTCAGCGAATGTCATAAATTTATTATTAGACCTTTTATTTATAAAGGGATTAGATATGGGAATTAGAGGATCGTCTTTGGCTACTAGTGTAGGATATGGTGTAGGAATACTAATAGTTTTGACACATTTTTTTAGAGGGAAAGGTATTTTGAAATATGCTTTTACTAAAAATAAAGGAATGTTTAAAAAAATTATTATTATGGGTTTACCATTGGCATTATCCTCAATATGTATAATGATTCAGCTTTTAAGTGTCAATCATATTATATTAGATAAATTAGGAGCCTCGGGTATTAGTGTGTTGGCTGTATGTATGAATGTATTAATGATTTCTTCAATGTTTATTGCTGGGACTGTGGATGCTATGCAACCTATTGCCTCTGTGCTTTATGGAGCTGAAGACTATAAGGGAGTTAAGTTAGTAATTCTTTCAGCTGTTAAGTTTTTGCTTATTACCCTTGTGGGCTTTACTATAATTATAGAAATCTTTCCGTCTGTTTTTGCACTTTTATTCGGATTAAATGATCCCCAATTGTTAGGAGATTTTAATGTAGCATTTCGTTGGTTTGCTTTATCCATACCATTTTTTGGATTTAATTATTTAATGTTGGTAGTATATCAACTTTCTAATCGTAATATTCTTGCCACTCTTATTCCTATAATGGAAACTGTGTTATTGGTGGCTGTAATGTTTTTCTTATCCTTTGTTGAGCTTTTATGGATAGTATGGACATCCTATATTATTTCAGCTATAGTGGTTGTTGGATTAATATTTATATATTCAGCTGTTATTAGATCTAAACGTAAAGAATTAGCCCCTTTGGTATTAATTAATCAAACTATTAAGGAAAGAGTAGTATTAGATTTCTCTGTTGATAATAAAGTGGACTCAATTAATAGAGCAAACAAAAAGATAGTTGAATTTTTGGACTCCCAAGTTCTGCTTAAGCCAATACAGAATAAAATATGTTTGTGTTTTGAAGAGTTAATTCACAACATATTTAAATATGCTTTTGTCGGTAATAAAAGACATTTTATAGATGTAAATCTGAGCATACTACCCAATAAAATAATTCTTACTATAAAAGATGATGGCTTAGCTTTTAATCCATTTTCTTATGATAAGAAAACAGGTTTAGGACTTATGATAGTAAATGGTTCTTGTAAAGATGTAAATTATTCAAGAATTATGAATCAGAATGTGGCAACTTTGATATTTCAATATGATAGTAATAATACTACTAGCAAAAATACTAATAACAAAAAATAATGTGTATGAAAAATGAATTTTGTTTAAGGGATCTTAATGGTATTGACGTAAGTGTGCCAGATAGGTCTTTGACATCTTTACAAAAATTATGGGCATTGCCAAACCCTTACGATTTTAAGGCAAGTGATAAATATTTTGTGGATGCAGTAAGGGAGTGTACTCAGTACCATTATCAAAGAAATCTTTTTTATAAATATTGGTTAGATAAAAAGAATTTTAATCCAGATACTATAACTGATATGGAGGACATAAAGTCAATACCATTTCTGCATGCTAATTTTTATAAAACTCATACGATAAAAACAGTGGTAGATGAAGATACTGTATTACATGTTACTTCATCTGGAACCTCAGGACAGAAAACTCAAATGTTTTTTGATGATTGGACTATTTTTGCTGCTGATAAGAGTGCGGATGTGCAGTTCGATTATCAAGGATATATTTCAAATGAACTTACAAATTTTTTGTTATATTCTTATCAGCCAGCTCCAGGTTTATTTTTAGGAACTCTACGTTCAGATCAATTACTAATGCGTTATGCTAATAAGAATAAGGTGGAATATGCCTTGAAATATAATGGTTCTGGACATGAATTTGATTTGTTTGGGTGTATTAATACTTTATTACGTTACGAAAAGGAAGGTCTTCCTGTGTATATATTAGGTTTTCCTGCTTTTTTATATTTTACTCTTGAAAGTATGCGTAATATGGGTTATCCTCCTTTGAAATTAAATCCTAGTTCTAAAATTTTAACTGGTGGAGGATGGAAAGGATTTGTGGGAAAACAATTGTCTTCAGAAGATTTTAGAGCCTATGTAGGTGAAGGTTTAGGTCTTCCTGAATCCTGTTTTTGTGATACTTATGGAGCTGTAGAGCATGGAATTGCCTATATGGAATGCGAACATCATCATCTTCATATTCCAATTTATAGTCGTGCTTTTGTTCGTGATACTCGTACTCTAGAGGTTCTTCCTTATGGTAAACCTGGTTTTTTAAATGTTATAACTCCTTTCAATACGGCTGTTCCTGTTGTTAGTTTATTGCTTGGGGACATGGTTGTGATGCACAAAGGTGAAGATTGTGCTTGTGGTATAAATACTCCTTGGTTTGAAATAATAGGAAGAGCTGGAGTTTCTAAAAATAAAAGTTGTGCAATTGCTGCATCTGAATTATTAAATAAAAAATAAATCCATGAAAAGACATATTTGGCAGGGCGTCTGCATAGATGACAAAATATTAAATGAAAAATTATCTTTACTTGAAGATACTCTTCAAACTACTTTAGATAGTGAAAGATTAGATACTGAAGATGTGTTATTTGCATGTGATGATATATCTAAGCGTATAAAAAATGGTACTCTTACAGAATTAAAGAAGGCTTTAGAAAGTGATGGCTGCGATGCAAGCGAGAGTATACTTGGAGAAATAGCTGATTTTATTTCCAGAGATTCTTTGGAAGCTAAGTTAAAAGCAGAGTTGGGAAGTATTAATCCCTCTGAAGTAAGAGTTGTAGATTTTTTACATCAAAATTATGAAAGCTGGTGTCCTATGGGTGTCCTTACACATATTACTGCAGGAAATTCCCCTGATGTTGCTCCTATGGCCACTGTGGAAGGACTTCTTTCTGGGAATATAAATTTAGTGAAGGTTGCAAGTAATATAGGTTTGTTTAGTCTTAAATTTCTAGAGATATTATCATCTTATGCTAACTTGAGCAAGTTTATATATATGTTTAGTATTTCATCTTCCCAAAAACAATATATGAAAAGTATAATTGATGTGGCAGATTGTGTAAGTGCTTGGGGAGGTGAGGAAGCTATTAAATCTATAACTGAGATGACTCCAGCTGGTACTCCTGTGGTGTCGTGGGGACATAAGATTAGTTTTGCTTATTTGACTAAAGAGGCTGTAAATGAAGAGTCTATAGATGCTTTGGTTAAGAGTGTTTGTATGAATGAGCAACAATTTTGTTCTAGTCCTCAATGCGTAATGATTGATACCGATGATGTAGAAGAAGTTCATAGAATAGGACATTTTATGGCTCAGCGTTTTGAACATGCCCGTGATTTATATCCTCAACATCTTCCTAGTGCTGAAGAAGCTGCTGAAATAACAACTGTTACTGAAGTTTATGATGCTGACCTTTATTATGGAGGGGGTGAAATAATTAGACCTAAAGATAATCTTTATAGAATTTTGGTAAGTGATAATATACATTTTGCTCCGTCTCCTTTATTTCGTACAATTTGGTTATTTCCACTTGCTCATAAAGATTTGGTAGTAGGTCTTAGGCCATTGCGTAAGTATTTACAAACTTGCGGTTTGTCATGTGAGGTAAATCAGTTGGAGACTTTATCAAATAAACTATACCGCGCAGGTGTAACTCGTATTACTCCATTAGATTCAATGGAAGGTTCTTATACAGGAGAACCTCATGATGGAACATATGCTCTTACTAGATTGATGAAGCGTGTATCATTACGTTCTAATTTACCTCTTAAAGGAATTGTATCATTTAATGAACTAAAACGTCCTAAGGCACGTCCCATACTTAAAAATGCCCTACAAAATAAGGTTGATTATCCTGGTGTTCCTGAAAATGGGACTCGTGTTTTAATGAAAAGTGGAGGAACAAGCGGAGAACCTGTTTATTGTTCTTATTCTGAAAATGATTTTCAAAATTATATAGTCTTAGCTGGGGCTAGAGCTTTTTTAGCTTCTGGACTGGATATACGTAAGGATGTTGTGGGAGATTTGTTGATGTCTGGAGGTCTATATGGAGGTTTATGTAGTTTGCTTTCGATTTTTGACTATCTAAAGGCTCCTCACTTGAATGTAGGTGGTTTAGAAGATTATGATTTTGTTGCTACTTGTTTGATTAAGGGAAGGGCAACTGCTTTGTTAGGTGCTCCTAGTTATATTTATCGTTTGATGAAGGAGTGTGAGGATAGGTTTAAAGAATATGGACGTATAAATAAAATTTTCTATGGTGGAGAGGCTATGACTGTAGGTCAAAGAAAATATTTCGAAGATATTTTTGGAATACATACATTTAGATCTATGATTTATGGATCTAATGATACTGGAACTATGGGGTATGCTTGTGAGCATTGTGAACCTGGAGAATTTCATTTGTGTTCAGATATTCAACAATTGGAGATATTAGAAATGGATAGTGATGAACCTGTTAAGGGTGAAGAAGTAGGTCGCTTAGTTTTTACTGGATTTTTGCGAGAGCATGGACGTACTGAACGTTATGAAATAGGAGATTTAGGACATTGGATCTTTGGAGATTGTGCTTGTGGAAGGTTGGAACCCCGTTTGAGACTTATAGGGCGTTATGGAGATAATATACGTATAGGAGGAGATTTTTTTAATTATCCCAGAATTAATAAAATTATATGCAGTGAATTTGATTATAGTGGATTATTTCAAATTTTAGTGAGTCTTGAAAAACAAGAAATGATATTTTGTTTGGAACGTTCTATAAATGTGGAGGAAGAAGAATTTATTCAGACTCTTATTAATAGTGGTTATAGTCCATTTGTTGAGGGAATTCCAACTAAAATTGTAAAGATATACTTAAGAAAACAAGATGCTAAAGATTTTGTAATGAATAAGACAAGTATTAAACTTCGTTCTATTATTTATTTAGATTAAGTACATTATAAATTATAATACTACTTTTAAACCTACTTTCAATAGTACTTTTAATTGTACTTTTAAATGCTCTGTTTAAAAAGCAGAGCATTTGATTTTTTTTACTATCTTTGAGGCCAAATAATTTTGTTAGTATGGATAAGTTTAGTGATTTAAAGATAAGTAAAGAAATATTAAAGGCTTTAGAAGATGCCGGTTTTGAAATTTTAACTCCAATTCAAAAAGATGTTTTTCCAGTAATTAGGTCTGGAAAAGATTTAATAGGTATAGCACAGACAGGAACAGGAAAGACTTTAGCTTATTTGATACCCATATTAATGCAATTGCATTATGCTCAAGGGAATTATCCTAGAGCTATAGTTATAGTCCCTACTAGAGAGCTTGTTCTGCAAGTATGTGAATCTGTTGAACTATTAACGTCTTATATGGATATTCGCTGTGTCGGAATATATGGTGGTACAAATATTAGAACCCAGCAGGCAGCTGTTTTTGAAGGTTGTGATTTATTAGTTGCAACTCCCGGTAGATATATGGATATCTTCTTAAATGGAATTTTGAGAACTAAACAAGTTAAAATGTTAGTTGTGGATGAGGCTGATAGATTAATGGATTTTGGATTTATTCCTCAATTAAATGGTATTTTAAATAGTTTACCTGAAAGACATCAAACAATGTTGTTTTCTGCTACATTTTCTAAGACAATAGAAAAATTGGCAGATGACTTTTTATTAAATCCTGTTAAAATAGAGGTTGTTAGACAAGCAACTCCCGTGGATAATATAGAGCAGATTAGATACGATGTACCCAATATAACTACTAAAGTAAATTTATTAAAAACATTATTGGCAGATAAAGATCAATTTACTAAAGTTTTGGTATTCACTGAAACTAAGAAAAATGCTAATAGAATTTTAGAGAAATTGGCAGACCATTGGAAGGATGAGTTGAGTGTAATGCATTCTAATAAAGCTCAAAATTCCAGAATAAATGCCTTGAAAGCTTTTAAAGAAGGTAGGGCTAGAATATTAGTATCCTCGGATGTAGCTGCTAGGGGAATTGATGTAAAGGATATTACTCATGTTATAAATTTTGATATTCCTAATAATGCTGAAGAATATGTGCATAGAATTGGACGTACAGGTCGTGCTGGCAAGAGTGGTGTAGCTATAAGCTTTGTGGGTCCTAAGGAAATTCCTTATTTTGAAGATATTGAGGAATTGATAGATGAAAAAGTTGAAATAAAAGAGATACCAGAGAATGTAATAATTTCAAATCTTCTTATAGATGAGGAAATCGTTCAGACAGCTAATATATCATACCAGAAGAAAGGTATGCCAAGAGGTGGAGGTGCTTTCCATGAAAGAAGTGCTAAGAATAGTAAAACTCCTCAAAAGAAGAAAAGACTTGATAGAACAAAAGAGGGACGAAAAAAGAAGAGATAGTTCGTTGTTTGTTTTATAACAGCTTGGCAATTGTAATTTATAGAATTACTTTTGTATAGATGTTGATATTTAAAAATAAAATTTGTAAATTTGGTCGAATTATAAAAATTTTAATTAAAACTAATGTTAGAAATAAAGATAGAATCATATATATTGACCTATAGAAGGTTGTATTTGAACATCAAAAAACGAGATGTTTTTTTTATGTGATTTTATTATATATCTATTAAGATATGAATTTATTTTACTAACTAATTAAAATTTTAAAAAGATGGAATTACCTTTTTCAGAATCCTTTAGGATTAAAATGGTAGAGAGTATTCACAAAAGTACTCGTGATGAGCGTGAAAAATGGATAAAAGACGCTAAGTATAATTTATTTAATCTAAAAAGTGACCATGTATTTATAGATTTGCTTACAGATTCCGGTACAGGAGCGATGAGCGACAAACAGTGGTCGGCTATGATGTTAGGAGATGAGAGTTATGCGGGAGCAAGATCATATTATAATATGAAGAATGCCATTAAGAATATTTTGGGATTCGATTATTTTTTACCTGTTCATCAAGGTAGAGCTGGAGAAAATGTACTATATTCTACAATAATTAAGGAAGGAGATATCTTACCTGGAAATTCACATTTTGATACTACAAAGGGACATATAGAGTTTCGTAAGGCTCATGCTATTGATTGTACTATTGATGAAGCTGCAGATACACAATTAGAATTACCTTTTAAGGGTAATATGGATTTAAATAAACTTGAGGATGTATTAAAAAAATATCCTAAAGAAAAGATTCCAGCAGTTGTAATGACTATAACTAATAATACAGCAGGTGGTCAACCTTGTTCTATGGAGAATATAAGGGGTGTTTCGGCATTGTGTAAAAAATATGGAGTAAATCTTCAAATGGATTCTGCCCGTTTTGCTGAAAATGCTTATTTTATTAAGACTCGCGAATCCGGTTATGCTGATAAGACTGTTAAAGAAATAGTAAAAGAGATGTTCTCTTATGTAGATATTGTTACTATGTCTTCAAAGAAAGATGCTATTGTCAATATGGGTGGTTTCTTGGCATTTAGAAATAAGGAATTATGGCAGAAATGTCAAATGTTCTGTATTATGAATGAAGGTTTTGTAACTTATGGTGGAATGTCTGGTAGAGACTTAAATGCACTTGCACAAGGTCTTGATGAAGGTACAGAGTTCGATTATTTGGAGACAAGAATAAAACAAGTTGAATATTTAGGGTCAAAATTTGATGAATATGGTATCCCTTATCAAAGACCAGCTGGAGGACATGCTATATTTGTAGATGCCAAAAAAGTATTAACTCATGTTCCTAAGGAAGAGTTTATAGCTCAAACTTTAGCTATAGAATTATATTTGGAAGCAGGAATTAGAGGTGTGGAAATAGGCTCTATCTTAGCTGATAGAGATCCTGAAACTCATGAAAATAGATATCCTAAATTAGAATTATTGAGATTGGCTATACCTCGTCGCACATATACTAATAACCATATGGATGTAATTGCTGCTGCTTTTAAAAATGTTTATGAAAGGAGAGAGAAAATTACTCACGGATATGTTATAACTAAAGAGTCTCCAATAATGAGACATTTTACTGTTGAGCTAGAGCCAGCAAAATAGGAATAAATATTAAAAAATAAAGGGATGTGCATTTACACATCCCTTTTCTTTATAACGTTTCTGAGCTTGTTCTTAGGGTTTTAGGATTTCTATTTATAATGTGAGTTATTACATAACTTATTATAAAAATTGATAGAAAAACTAACACTATTGTGGCTCCCGAAGGAATGTTTGTTAGGGCAGAAACAAAAAGTCCAATTATAGAACCTATGAAACTAAGAATAGTTGAAAGCAAAAATTGTTTGGAGAAATTTTTGACAAATAGACCTGCTATACTTTGAGGAAGTGTTAGATAGGATATTATTAGTATAATACCTGCTAATTTTATGCTTAATACTATGCAAAGTGTAATTAATGTCATCATAAGGTATTCTACTATATGTGTCATAGAGCTATGAGTCTTGCTGTATTCCTTGTCGAAGGCTATATAGAATATAGGTCTGTACATTATCTTGAAAAAAATAATTATAATTATGCAAAGTATTCCTAATAATATTATCTGATTAGTGGATACCGTAAGTATGTCACCAAATAGATAGGATATTAAATTAGGTGTGAATCCAGGAGTTATATATATAAAGAATACACCTATAGCCATGCCAACAGACCATAGTATTCCAATTAGAGAGTCTTCTCTTATTTTTTTATTACCTAATAACACAATGCTATAAGAGGATAGTAGTGCAAAAACAGTGGCTCCTATGAGAGGATTTAGTCCTAGGTAGTATGCTATACCTAAACCTCCAAAAGAAGAGTGGGTTATACCTCCACTGATAAATACCATTCTCCTTGCTACTATATAAGTACCTAATAATCCACAACAAATACTTATTAGTATTGTTGATATTAAGGCGTTTTGAAAGAATTCGTAATTTAATAAATCTAGCATAATAAAGTGTAATATGTTTATAGTATATTGTTTTTATCCATTAAATCGTGATTAGCAAGTACCCTATGAGGTATAACTCCATGTGCGAGTATTTCTATTGGGCAATTGTAAGAACTTAGTTCTTCAGGGGTAATCAGATTTGAATTGTGATAATTTAATTTTCTGTTTACGCATGCAATAGTTTTGACATGCGAACATATAGTTCCTATATCATGAGATACCATAATAATACTCATTTCCTTATTTAGATTCTTTAAAGTTTCGTATAATTCTTTTTCAAAATTACTATCTACATAGGTTGTAGGCTCATCCAAAATAAGAATCTTGGGAGAGGATATTATGGCTCTACATAAAAAAACTTTTTGTGCTTGCCCTCCAGATATATTTCCAATAGGAGTATTACGATATTCGTACATTTTATATTCCGATAATAAATCCAAAACTTTTTGTTTGTCTTCTTTGTTATATTTTTGCCACAATTTTTTCTTAGACATTAAGCCTGATAGTACTACTTCTTTTACGCTTATTGGGAAATGTTTGTCAATACCTTGGTATTGTGGTAAATAACCAAATAAATTTGAATTAGAGGAAGTATATCTAATATTTCCACTGAAGGGTTTCATAAGTCCTAAGATGATTTTTAATAGAGTTGTTTTACCACCTCCGTTGGGACCAATAACTCCAATAAAATCTCCTTCATTAATATCTAGAGATATATTATCTAAGATTATATTGCCTTCATATCCAGCACTAATATTTTTTAGTTTTACGAGATTCATATGATGTTATTTTATAATTATAGCAATTATACTATTTAGCAATTATACTATTTAAGATTTATGCCATTTCGGAGTCAAATATACTAATTATTCTATTTATCTCACTTAGCCAATCTTCTGCTAGGGGATTGATTACTATAACTTTACATTCTGTTTCCTTGGCTATTGTATTAGCTTTTGTCTTGTCAAATTGAGCTTGAACTAAAATAAATTTTATGTTTTTGGCTTTTATTGTATTAATAATATCTTTTAAGTACATAGGGTCAGGTTCTTTTCCATCCTTTTCTATGGCAATTTGATTTAATCCATAATCTTGGGCAAAGTAACTTAATGCTGGATGATAAATAATAAAAGTATTATTCTTCTTGGAACTAAAAACTTGACGTGCTATACTATCTGTTGTGTTAATATCTTTAATTAAAGACTCATAGTTAACGGTGAAATTGATTTTTTCTTTTGGATATTCTTTAGATAAATTATCTAGTATGTTTTTAGCCATAATTTTAGCTTTGCTTGGAGACATCCAAATATGAGGATTTTCATTATCCTTTATTCCAAAATCATCTTTCTGTTTTATTATTTTAATAGTTTTCTTGTTTTTGATAGTAGGTAGTATCTGACTTATTTCAAAAGGTAAATTTCCTATTGCAAAATATAGTTTACTATCTAATAATAAGGCCATTTTATTAGGACTTATTCCGGAATTAGCAGGATCCATCCCCTTCCCTATTAGAGTGTTTATTTTTAAGTAATCTTTACTGATTCTTTTTACTAAATATTTTTGTGGTAATACACTAATACTAATTTGTTTGTTATCTTTAATTCTGCTTTTGCAGGATGTGACTAAAAATGATATCATCAATATAATAACAAATAAAAAAGAATGTGAACTTTTAAATTTTAATTTCATCTTTTATAAGTTTTTTAGTTAAAAATATAATTACTAAACAAATTTAGTAAATAAATATGAGAATGTATGTAGAGATACTCTTTCTCATAAATATAATTTAAGTATTATTAGAATAAAATGCCCTTTTAAATACTTAAATAGTAATTATAAAAATATAAATGAGTACTATAGGTCTTTAATGAATAAAGACTGCACTATTTTGCTTGTCGCATAATAGTGCAGTCAAAATTAATTAAGCTAAAGTAAAATTTTACTTGTAATAGTTTATTTTACTTCTTCAAAATCTACATCTGTAACATCATCTTTGTTATCAGTTTTATCGTTAGATGCCTCAGCATTAGGATTTGGTTGAGCTTGTCCTTGAGCTGCTCCGCCTGCTTGTCCTCCTTGTGCATTGTACATCTCTTGACTAGCACTTTGGAATACTGTGTTTAATTTCTCTATAGATGAATTGATTGCATCTATGTTTTGAGATTTATGAGCATCTTTTAATTCTTGTAGAGCTGCTTCTATAGGAGCTTTTTTATCTGCAGGTAATTTATCTCCAAATTCTTTTAATTGTTTTTCAGTTTGGAAAATCATTGAATCTGCTTTGTTGATAGTATCAATACGCTCTTTCTCTTTTTGATCAGCTTCAGCATTAGCACTTGCTTCATCCTTCATTTTTCTGATTTCTTCATCTGATAATCCAGATGATGCTTCGATTCTGATGGATTGTTCTTTGCCTGTAGCTTTATCTTTAGCTTTTACACTTAATATACCATTTGCATCTATATCAAAAGAAACTTCAATTTGAGGTACTCCTCTTGGAGCTGGTGGAATACTATCTAAGTGGAATCGGCCAATTGTTTTATTGTCTTTAGCCAATGAACGCTCACCTTGAAGTACATGTATTTCTACAGAAGGTTGATTATCTGCTGCTGTTGAGAATACTTCTGATTTCTTAGTTGGAATAGTAGTGTTAGATTCTATTAATTTTGTCATTACACCACCTAATGTTTCTATACCTAAAGAAAGAGGAGTTACATCAAGTAATAATACATCTTTAACTTCACCTGTTAATACACCACCTTGAATAGAAGCACCTACTGCTACAACTTCATCAGGATTAACGCCTTTAGAAGGAGCTTTTCCAAAGAATTCTTTTACTTTTTCTTGAACTGCAGGAATACGTGTAGAACCTCCAACCAAAATAACTTCATCAATATCAGATGTGCTTAAATGAGCATCAGCTAAAGCTTGACGACATGGTTCAATAGTAGCTTGAATTAGTCTGTCTGTGAATTGTTCAAATTGAGCTCTTGTAAGAGTTCTTACTAAGTGCTTTGGAATTCCATCTACTGGGAATATATATGGTAAATTAATTTCAGTAGAAGCTGAGCTTGATAATTCAATTTTTGCTTTTTCAGCAGCTTCTTTTAAACGTTGGTGTGCCATTGGATCTTTACGAATATCTACGCCTTCATCTTTTTTGAATTCATCAGCTAACCAGTTTACAATAATATCATCAAAGTCATCACCACCTAAGTGAGTATCACCGTTTGTAGACTTAACTTCAAATACACCATCACCTAATTCTAGTATAGAAATATCAAAGGTACCACCACCAAGGTCGAATACTGCTATTTTTTGGTCTTTATCTTTTTTATCTAATCCATAAGCTAAAGCTGCAGCTGTAGGTTCGTTGATTATACGACGAACTTTTAAACCAGCGATTTCACCAGCTTCTTTTGTAGCTTGACGTTGAGAATCGTTAAAATAAGCAGGAACGGTAATAACAGCTTCGCTAACTTCTTGTCCCAAAAAGTCTTCTGCTGTTTTTTTCATTTTTTGAAGAACTATTGCAGAAATTTCTTGTGGAGAATATTTTCTATCATCGATAACAACTCTTGGAGTATTGTTTTCTCCTCTTACAACTTGATAAGCAACACGTTCAACCTCATTACCTGAAACTTGATCAAAATTCTCACCCATAAAACGTTTAATAGAATAAATCGTTTTTTTAGGATTGGTTATAGCTTGACGTTTAGCAGGGTCTCCCACTTTACGTTCTCCGTTTTCTACGAATGCAACGAGAGAAGGTGTTGTTCTACGACCTTCACTATTTTCTATAACAACTGGTTCGTTACCTTCCATTACGGCAACGCATGAATTTGTTGTACCTAAGTCTATACCTATAATCTTACCCATAATAATTATTTTAAAATTTTAATTTTTACTTATTTAATTTTACTTATTCCTTTATTAAATGCCTTTTTATATATTTTAAGGCGTTCCCTATTCGTAATACAATCTCTGTGCCACTAAAAACAAGAGATGTTTAAAGCAAAAATGTCGTAATTTTTCCATGTATTTATTAAATTGATGTCATATATTTGTGACAAAACGTCATAAAATAATCATCTTTAATAAAAAATGCTTATTTTTGTAGAGCGTTTATAAATTAGAATATAAAAATATGGCAAGTAGGATAAAACAACTGAAGATTAAGTTTTTTGATATTGATACATATTACGAAATTCTTAGAGAGGAATGGAAACCAAGACGAATTATTACTAGTTTTTTGTCAAAAATATTGGCTATGATAGTAGTTTCTATTCATAAGTTTATTAAGGATGCTTGTATTATATCTGCATCCGGTTTGGCATTTTATTCTGTCTTGGCGGTAATACCTGTAATTGCTTTATCTTTGGGAATAGCACGTGGTTTTGGTTTTTCAAAATTATTAGAAAATGAAATAAGAAATCAAAATTTTACAGATCCTGCAATTGCAGATTGGGTGGTGAATTTTGCTAATGGAGCTCTGCAAAATGCTAAAGGAGGAGTAGTAACTGGTATTGGTATAGCTATTTTAGTTTGGAGTGTTGTACGTACGTTTAATAGTACTGAGATTACTATGAATTCAATATGGGGTATAACTAAGAAAAGAGCATTTGTGAGGCGTTTTACAGATTATATGTCAATGTTGTTTATTGCTCCTTTATTTGTAATACTAATAAGTGGTGCTAATGTTTTTTTGTCTTCAAGTTTAAAGGGAGTGATGACAGAAGGTGGTTTGTTGGCTTATGCAGGTAGTGCGGTAAGTATATTGTTATCTTTTGTACCATATTTACTAGTATGGATATTTTTTATCTTTCTTTATAAATTTATGCCAACGACTCCAGTGAAATTTAAAGAAGCCTTTGTTGCAGGGGTGTTGGCAGGTACTGTCTTTCAAGTCGTTCAGTGGTTTTATATAAAATTTCAAGTTGGAGTAACTTCTTATAATGCTATTTATGGTAGTTTGGCAGCTTTGCCTTTGTTTTTAGTTTGGATGAGATTAAGTTGGAGTATAATATTATGGGGTACTGAATTGTGCTATGTTGTAAGAAATCAAAAAGTATTATATTCAGATAAAGTATATGAAAATATGTCTCTTTCAATGAGTATAGATATTGCAATAAATATATTAAATTTCATTGCAGACGAATTTTTGCTGAGGAATGGTATCTTAACTTTAGAAATGTTGACAGAAAAATTGCAATTGAGTACTAATAAGCTTAGGATAGTGTTACAGCGATTGGTGGATAAAAAAATACTTCTGGAGTTTAAAGATGATTCTGATGTGTATTATTATCCTGCTATAGATTTACATGTCCTTTCTATAGCTAGTTTGATATCTAAACTCTCTGGTATAGAGTGTGATGATAAAAAGGAAGTACTTGTAAATAAAGCTTCAACTTATAATTGGAAGAAAAGATATCTTGATGTTGTAGAGAATGAATTTGAAAAGGATAGATTTTCTAAAAATTTATAATCTTTGTTTTATAAAGAATTTATTATGATTCGTGTACCATATTTTATTTAATATACAAAATTATTGCAAATGTCAATTCTTTAGTATAACTTAGCAAACACCAGAAAAAAGTGTTGGTTAGATTATATTGGGATAGATATAATAAAAGATTACTTCTATTTAAAAGTTATTTAATGTACAGAAAATGATTATTATCTGAGAATAGTTAAAGTCTGGTGTTATCAATTATTAAATACAATGAAGTATGTATAAAAAGATTAATTTAGAATATGGTTTTTCTTCTTCTTTAAAAATATTATTTTCACGTATTAGTACCTCTGCAGGCTTGTCAGAGTGGTTTGCTGATGATGTTCAAAGAGAAGGTAATATATTTATATTTTATTGGGGTAAGACAGTTCAAAAAGCAGAGTTAATTAAGATTAAGAAGATGGAATATGTCCGTTTTAGATGGTTGTCTTCTTCAAGTTCTGAAGAGTATTTTGAATTTGCTATAAATGAAGAACCTATTACAAATGAAGTTGCTCTCCTGATTACTGATTTTGTGGAAGAAGATGAAGTTGCCGAGGCTGAGGAAATTTGGAACAAACAAATAGATACTTTGCATAGTATTCTTGGAGCCTAAATTTAGGAATAAAAAAAACTTTGTGTAACTTTGTAATCAATTTTTTAATACTGACAAATGAAAAGATTACATATTTTTATGCTCAAAAGTTTTGCAGGGCCTTTTGTGGCAACTTTCTTGATTAGTATGTTTGTACTAATAATGCAATTTGTTTGGCGAATGATAGATGATATTGTAGGCAAGGGTTTAGATTTCTCTGTCATTCTTGAATTATTAACATATATGGCTACTTCAGTAGTACCTATGGCTTTACCTTTAGCTGTTTTGTTATCTTCTATTATGACTTTCGGGAATTTAGGAGAGTATTATGAATTAATAGCTTTAAAGGCAGCAGGCGTGTCTCTATATAAGATAATGAGGCCTTTGATTTATATTATTATCTTGCTAACATTTGGTGCCTTTTTCTTTTCTAATAATGTAATGCCTGTTGCAAATTTAAAACTCTATAGTTTGCTCTATGATATTAGAAGGCAGAAACCTGAGGCAGTATTAAAAGAAGGTATATTTATAAATGATATTCCTGGTTTGAGTATTAAGGTCGATAAAATAGATAAAGAGTCAGGTGTCTTGCATGATGTTATGATTTATACTCAAAAAGAAAGTAATAGCAATTATGAAGTAACTAAAGCAGATTCTGCTACTCTTAAAACTTTGCCTGGAGGTGATAAAATGCAATTAACTTTATATAAAGGACATACTTATACAGAAGAAGGTATGATTAATTATAAGGTAAGGAAATCATTCCCTCTTAGAAGAGTTGCGTTTAAAAAAGAAGTATTAGTGATGGATGCCCCTAATACTAAGTTGGAAAGATCGGATGATGAGGGCTTTAAATCACATGCTTATATGTTAAATATAAATCAACTAGGTTCTGCTATAGATTCTGTAAATGGAGTTATTGTAAAAAGAAGAATAAATGATACTGATATGCTTCTTAAAAGAAATTATGAAAAGCATAAAGTGTATGATAAAAAACAGGATAGTGTCATGCGACATTTAACTCATAATGAAATATTGGATTCAGATAGTTTGTATAATAGCTTAGACCCAGATTTACAACAAAAGTCTATTGCTAATGCTGTGGATTATGCTAGAGAAGTAAAGAGATTGAGAGAAAACGATAAAATGTACTATTTGTCCCAAGAAAAATCTTTACGTAAATATGATATAGAAAAAAACAAAAAGTTTACACTTTCTTTTGCTTGCTTTATTTTCTTTTTTATAGGAGCTCCTCTAGGTGCTATTATAAGAAAAGGAGGATTAGGTATGCCTGTTGTGGTATCTGTTATTTTGTTTGTTTTGTACTATGTTATTTCTATGATGGGAGAACGTTCTGCTAAGGAAGCTGTCCTTTCTCCATTTATAGGAACATGGATTTCATCTCTAATTATGTTGATTTTGGGAGTTTTCCTAACTTATAAATCTGTTACTGATTCTGAATTAATGTCTAGCGATACTTATATGAAGTTTTATAATGCAATAAAAAACTTTTTTAGAATTTTTAAAAAGAAAAAAGTATAAAGTATTTAAGGTAAATTAAAATATAGAATATATAAAGTCTTATGACCAAAAAGAAATTAAGAATTGTTTATATGGGAACCCCTGATTTTGCGGTGTTGCCATTGAAGAAAATAATTGAAGATGGATTCAATGTAGTTGGGGTTATAACAAATCCTGATAAACCAGCAGGTAGGGGACAAAAGTTGAGAGAGTCAGCTGTTAAGATATTTGCAAGGGAAGCTGGTTTAAAGATATTACAACCAGAAAAATTTAGGGATGTCAAATTTTTAGAGGAATTAAGAAGTTTAAAAGCTGATTTACAATTAGTAGTCGCTTTTAAAATGCTTCCAGAGGTTGTTTGGGATATGCCTAGATTGGGTACTGTTAATCTACATGCGTCTTTGTTACCTGATTATAGAGGAGCAGCTCCAATTAATTGGGCTGTAATGAATGGTGAAAAATATTCAGGTGTTTCTACATTTTTGTTAAAACATGAAATAGATACTGGTAGCTTGATTTTTCAAGAGAAAGTAGTTATTGGTGATAATATGTCAGCTGGAGAGTTACATGATGAGTTGATGAATAAGGGCTCAGACTTACTTATAAAGACAGTTAAGGCTATAGAGTGTGATGATTATCCTTTAATATCTCAAGATGAGTTACTGGGAGGGCGTGAAGCTATTCATGCTCCTAAGATATTTAAGCCTGATATGAAGATTGATTGGAATTTAGGTTTAGATAAAGTATTTAATCATATACGAGGCTTGTCTCCTTTTCCTGGAGCTTGGGCAGAATTAGAAAGGATATCAGATAATAAGCTTATATCTATAAAGATTTTTAAGACTCAAAAGATCTCACAATTTCACGATTTTAGTGTAGGATCTTTAGTTAGTGATGGTAAAAGATATTTAGATGTATATATGGATGGTGGTAAAATACGTGTAGAACAATTACAATTGTCTGGCAAAAGACGAATGTCTATAGAAGAGTTCCTCATGGGTTTTAATATATCTGATTATAAGTTCAAATTATAGGCTAAAATTCTTTGTTACTAGAAAATATTAAAAATCTATTTAAAATATTTGGAATATTAAATAAAATCTTTTACTTTTGCAACCGCTTTGATGAAATATCTATTGTTATAGAGCGTTTAAAGCATAAGTTATTTGAAAAACTGAATAATAAAGATGATTTATTTAGCATTAAAATAAGTAGGATATTTAATAATATTAAGTAGTTTCTTCGCATTTTAAAGCTTTTGATTTGAGTTAAATATTTATTTGTTTTCCTAAAATCTTTATACAAAGAATCTTAAAAATTTATTTTAAAAATAAACGTCAAATGTTTTGCAAATATAAAATTTTGCATTACTTTTGTATCCGCTTTCGCATCTAATGTGAAGCGATCAGTTCTCTGAAATTTTAGTGATATATATAACAAGCAAGTGCGAGTCCAAAAGATTAATTTTTTGAAGGATAAACAACTGAGCAGGAAAGACATAAATTCGTTGCCTTATGGTAAC
>Ga0172378_10001266_pt1 | contig 23219 bp, 14 predicted proteins | sample GrowelOW332metaG_FD_119755 | JGI IMG/M metagenome (GOLD analysis project Ga0172378, IMG submission 119755) | Groundwater microbial communities from an aquifer near a municipal landfill in Southern Ontario, Canada - Pumphouse #3_1 metaG | ecosystem: Environmental > Aquatic > Deep subsurface >... | reverse complement strand
GGGCTGAACGGCGCGAGCTATGGATCGCCGGCGTCCAGTAACGCAGTTCGGTTTCGTCTCGAAAAAGGAAGTGTCCAGGAACTGGTGAGTGAACCCGCTGGCAGAACGTAGTCTGATGGCTGAATTACGAACTCGGGATGCAAGCATATACTACAAATGTACACTTACCAATGTTTTACATAAGTTGCTTAGAGCATTTCTTCCAAAAAAACAAGAAACTGGCTAACATGTAGTAGTGTAACCCAGTTTTGAACCACGCCGAAAATTAATGTAAAAATGCGTTTTAAAAAGTGAGCAATGTGGGTTTCACCATTAAGACAGCTGTGTATCTGAAGCACAAAAGACGCCCGCTAAGATACGAGTACAATGACCAACTTTTGGGAATTGCACCCATTGACAATTAATAGCATATTTTGGGAAATTTCAACCAACTAAAAAACCTGAGGAGCCTTTTTTTGAAAAAATGCTGTTTTACAATTATTCGGGAATGCACCCCTTCACTGATCCAGTATGAGAAAGAACTATGATGAACTCTGATTTTTTAGCCTCTATTCTGACGGCTGTACAGCAACGTCATCCCCTTGTCCACCAGATTACCAACTATGTCACAGTCACGGATTGTGCCAATGCGACCTTAGCGATCGGCGGTTCCCCGGTCATGGCTCACTCCATCCTCGAAACTGCAGAGATGGCCTCGCTTTCGCAGGCCCTTCTACTGAACATTGGAACACCGGACGAAAACAGTGCAGAAGCCATGTTGAAAGCCGGGCAGGCAGCCAACCAAAAGGCGATTCCAGTTCTCCTTGATCCGGTCGGCGTCGGTGCCACCCCCTTTCGCAGGCAACTCGTTGAAACTCTGCTCAGCGGCATCCAGATTGGCATCCTGCGAGGGAATCAGGCGGAAATCCGCGCCCTGCTGCAGCTGTCATCCGGCACGCGCGGGGTCGACAGCCTAGATGATCAGGACGATTTCAGTGAACTAGCTACCCTAGCAGCACGAAAATTCAACTGTATTACCGCCGTCACCGGGCGTATTGACTGCATCAGCGATGGACAACGAGTGCTGCGTATTGCCAATGGTCATCTCCTGCTGCAGAAAATTACCGGAACAGGCTGTATGTGCTCGGCACTCTGTGCAACCTGTGCCGGGGCAGCTCCCGAGCGCCTGCTCGAAGCCGCTACCACCGGAATCGCCATCTCCGGACTGGCCGGTGAAATCGCTGCCAAAACCCTGCTTCCCACCGAAGGCACCGGGACTTTTCACCGCCGCCTGCTCGATGCCTTTTCTACATTGACCCCGGATATTCTCCAGAAACAAAGTAAACTGCTCTGACGGCACACTCACCGGGTTCATTTCAAGGCAGGGTACGACAAGCATATTGCACTGGGTTTCCGTCTGTCAAGCAATAACGAAAGGCCGAATGATCCTCCGGCAACAGCGGATTTGCCGCCGACTCAATGGGTGACAAAACGACTTGCAGCACCCAATTTTCCCGGCTGGAGGCTTCCGCAAAGAGCCATTTAATTTCCCGATGAAGAGGGTCTGAAACCTGTGCTTCCGGCCAGACTTCACGGATTTCCCATCCCTGTGGAATTTTCTGGTCGATGATCACCCCATGGCAATGCGCTTCCTGCTGATTATTCACCAGCAATAGATTGATGGTCAGCGAATTATCTCCCCTGAGCTGTAATTCCCGCCAAAGCTGATAGGGACACGCCAACTCCTCCTGTGACGCAGGTTCCTCCTCCTCCGACGGAACCGATTCACCGACAACGTTTCGCCGAAACCCCCTACGTTTTCTCTGCATCTCCCCGTTACTCTGCCGCTTCACCTCCGCCGACGTAAGGTTTTGAAGGTCTGCCTTTTCCCGGAGCTGGCACAAAAGACTTTCCTGCCAGCTCTCAAGCTCCCAGGGAATATGAACAAGAACATCGTTCTTTGTCGCGCTCGCGGGGGTTTCCGTAATCCGCCGGGCTGCCAGGATAAGCGGAGCTGCTGAATCCATGCACGCTTTCTCTGTCGACAACAAGGAATGTACCCCTGTGTCCCGAGCTTCGGTGCGTTGCATTTTCTCCTTATGCAATGGCAGCCATCCCAACAGAATGGCCAGAGCGGCCGCCAGCATCGCCGACAACAGATAAAGAAATTTCAACATCAGGGGTGCCCTTCCAATGTTGTTCCGGTCTGCCAGACTTCGACGGCATCCAACAGGGTTTCGTCACTCACTTTACCCTGATGCCACTCTTCCACTGCCTGAAGCATTTCCCAATCATCGATCTGCTCATTGTTATCACGATCAAGAGTATTTTGCCGTTGCTTGCCGGCTTGGATTGGTGGGTCTGCCCAAAAGGAGAAAAGTTGCGGATCCGGAATGCTTCGATCCCGACTGAAGACCGCAACCTCAAACTCAACCGATTCGCCGAGATCAAGTTTCTGATCAGCATTTCCAGTTTTTCGCAAGGCCGCTTCCACCTCTGTCGTGACATCCATATATTCCTTCCCTTCCGGGGTTTTTCCATCGATACGCACCAAACGGCTTTGTTCCGCCGAGGGTAAAACCAGCCAGAAGACCAGTTCGAGAGGTTTTCCTGCCTTGCCGGAAATATTGCTCATGGTAATCGTGGTTAGCAACGATCCATTATCCGGGTTGACCCGCCAGTTACTGTATTCCAGCTGCACTTGTTCCGTCACCTCAAGAATCGTCAGATTTTTGACAAAAGAGCGTGCCTGATAAAATAAAGTTTGATAATCGCCGGGTAAATAGACTGCCTGGGAAAGACGCGCTCCCCAGATCGAAATGCCGCCCAGAGAATAATTCCCCGAAAACCTGGCCGTTGCAATTTCATCACCATCAAAATCAAAAACCAGTTGGGCACAGGCTGAAGCATCCTGGCTGCTTTCCAAAAAACCGGCAGCATGGGCGCTTGCCACATTCCGCTTGTTTTCGTCAAACAACGTTCCACTCCACTGATAATTGCCTTCACTTCCAGGTGCCAGCAACAGGTCAAGCTCAACATGCAGCTGATCCAGAACAGCATCGCCATCCTGGTCGATTCCGCAATCCAGCCCTTCTCCGGTCAACAAGATCGGATCGTGTTCAAAAGCAAAATATGACAAAGGCGCGCTGGCTGCAACCCAAGCCGCTTTTTCCAGTGGAACTGGAGCGGTTCCGTCCGCGCTCCACTCCAATAGTTGCAACTCACTGACCCAATAAGGACCGTCCGCTCTTTGCAGAAAAATTTTCTCTGTTGAGAAATGCAGGATGATTTGCTGATTTCCGATGGCAAGTTCGAGGATTTTGCTGGAATCGAAAGCGATTGTTTCGCGTTTGTCATCCAGCAGGGATCCGCTCAGCGAATATTTCCCCGGCTTGTCGATTTCCAACTGACAAGTCGCCTGGAATTCGTCATACATCTGATTTTGATTCAGATCGACCGCTTCGATGTTGCTACAGCTCGTAACCCGGGCACTGCAAAGGCTGCCCTGCCCGGCTGCATACCCCCGCGCCGTGACCTGTGAACCGCTTGGCAGATGCAACTGAGCACACGCCGTAAAACGGTAATCCCCGCGTTTCGGACAAACAAAGGCGGCAGTAAAAATCCGATCTCCGGCAACGTCGTCTGGTGACAGGCCATCATCGCGAAACGCCCCTCCCGGAAAACTCTCCACGCCTTTTTCAGAAATGAATTCAGCCAACAAGTCCGCCGATAAGACCGAAGCATCTACCACTTCTTCCAGATATTTCCCACGGCAAAACATTCTGAATTCCTGTCCGACCGCAACCGTAGCGTGTTCCAGCCAGCATTGGAAGGAGAAAGCATTTTTTTCCTCTTCGAGCCAAATCTGGTAGCCGGTTTCTTTTGGCAGGTCGTAAGCTTCCAGGGTAACCGTACAGATTCCTGCTTTCGCAATAGTCCATTCCAGCATCGCGGTTCCAGCCAGCAGACTTTTCATCGGGACCTCTTCCCCCTCTGGCAGTTCAGCAAACTTGATGCCGTCTTCCGGATGATCGCTATTGCACACAGTACCATCAGGCGATTGCACAAGGATTCGAATACCAGGCTGCATGCCGATGAAAATGAATTTGAGTTTTTGCGGATATTGTAGAAAAAATGCGTGTTGCTTTTGCTGTTCCGGTGCTAGCACGCCGGCAGCGCTCTGCTGAACGGCTTCCCAAGCCGGGGATTCTTCGTCCTCATCAGCTTTTGCCACACTTTCCAGACTTCGCGTCGGACTCCCGCCACGATAGGTCAGACTGCCAAACATTCTGGCGGCAGAATATTGGGCTGCTTTGCGTTCCGTAATTTCCTCTCGATAGACCCGAGCAGTTTCCAAGGCCTTGCCGTAGATGATCCCAATATGATCATATCCTTGACCATGCAACGGCGAACTGGCCAGTGCGGACACCTTTGCGTGTGCACTGGCAACCGAAACGACTCCATCGCCCCAAAACGCCGGATGCCCCGCCTCGTCATAATGCCCATAAGCGCGTCGCGCCACCGGAAACAGATCAACTCCGAAGATGCCCAGATATCGATCCGGCACCCGTCCGGCCACCACCTTGACCGGAACCGCCGAAGCAGCCGGCGGACACAGCTCGTTCATGCACTCGCAATACTCTTGTGTCAGACAATAGGTTCCCGCCGTTTTCAAATCAACCCAAAGACCAACCGCCTGCAAAATTTCCTGTTCATACCATGGAAGTTCGCTGGAATCGAACAGATAACTCGCCATCCTGCTACCCTGATTCGGCGTAGCAATCTGCAACACCTGATGAATATCCCCGCAAAACTCCGGATTGGATTTCCGGTTGCTGTACCAACGCGAATCCAGCCCGCCTTTGCTGTGCGCCAGAATGTTGAATTGTTCCACCCCAAAAAGCTTTTTCAAACCGCCTTCGCCTGCCAAGTGCTGCTGAATGCGGCGGGCATTTTCTTCAATAGAGTTCTGCGGCCCGACGTCAATCGGCCAGGTAGGAACCCCATACATCTCGCGTATCTTTCGACGCATCTGCCCCCAGGTTTCCGCGCTGGACCACCAGCCATGAATCAGCAGTAAAGGCCGCGGCGCGGGAATCAGCAACGCCACCCAATCAATGGCAGTACACCAGTAATCCTCACCGGAATTTGCAGTATCGACAAAAACCTCAAGCAGATTTCTCGCCTTCTCTCCCGGGGCTTCCGGAAAATGGATCTGGTCTATTGGAATGCTGAAAATATTCATCTGCCAGATTTGGTTATCACCCGTCAAAGCGCCCAAAGAATAATCATTCAACAGTGCCTGGTCGCATTCGGGATGGCAATAGCTTCCGCCGCCATGCACATCGACATCCCAAGCTGGCAGGTATAAATACAACGATTCCGGGAGAGCTCCGATTTCCAGCTGACGGTCGCGTTCCTCCTGGTCACCAAAATAACGATCGATCCAAAGCGGAATCTGGATGACACCATCACTGCGAAAATGAACTTTTCCCAGATCCCCTCCGGAGGTCTCCACAAAAGCGACATCTTCTTTGAGCGGTGGTGGATATTGTACCGATCGCAAACGGTTTCGAAACCAGCTTCCATTCTGCACCTGTTCAAAATCTGTTTCTGCAATATAAGCACTGCATCCAAGGGTGAGCGCCAGAAGAAAAAAACCAATTTGCTTTGTCATGTTGAAAACTCCTTCTTTTGCGTTTGTTTCCCACCACCAGCCGTGGGCATTTTTGCCCCGATTCGGCTAATTAAAAACGATATCCGACAAAAAAAACCGAATTAAAAGCGCCTGCTCGCATGGAAATACGGCCTGGTCCGACGCGGAATTTCAGTTCCTCGGGATACCAGGAACCTGACGCATTCAAGCCGGCAAACAAGCCCTTAGCAAATTCCCATTCCAAGGCAGCGCTCAGGCTGCCGCCCAGCAGCAGGCGTTGTCCCTCGTCCCGATCCCGCCAAGACTTCCGCAATTCCTGCGTGCCGGTACCGGAACTCTGCCAAAGCTTCTCTTCTCTTTTGATATCCAGCGAAGCATAAAGAAGATTCATCCTGGCACTGATACTGCCGTGCACACAACGCAAAATCCGGCAGCGGAAAACCGGGCCAAAGAAAAATTCTTGCTGCTGACCATCGAGTTCGTAGCGCACCTGATTGCGATAGTTTAAGCTCGTTTCCGCCAACCCTTGTTCTACCCCGGTAAAATTGCGTTCGACCGAACTGGGACGATTGGCAATCAATGCACTCGAAGACGCCGGCGGGTCTGCAAACGGCCCCGAGCTGCTGCCAGTATGCCCGGGCGGCGGCATTTGCGCACCATAAGTAATATATGAATACGTATCGATTGCAGAATTTAAACTATTTATAATAAGATAATTCTGACTGAAACTACAAAACTGGTTCTGTTCCTCCCAATGGGGAATCCACTGCCCTCCCGCACTAAAACCAAGTTCTCCGAAAGCACCTTCTCCAAGTGCCCATTCGGCGGCGAATTCCAACCCGCAGGTAGCAGCACCCTGCTGTGATTTGCGTTCCATGCCCTGTTGCACATCGCTTAATTCCACCCGTTGCTGAGCGACCGAAACCGACTTCTGAAAAGTCAATAGTTGTTTTTCCGCATCATATTGTGAAGCCGAATGATACCCCCAGTTCCAGGTACTGTCCGGGAGAAGACTATCCGGATTCCCGGTACCCTCATCCTGAAAAACGTAGCCATCAGTAAAAAAACGATCGCCATAATCCAATGCATCGTCCACTTTTTCCTGTGTGATGCCAAGACGCATCCCACTCCAATCCCGCTTGGAAGAATAACTCAAACCGCGATACTGAATCGAAACGCGACTTCGATAGACCGGCCCAACATGAATGCGAAGAGTACCAGCGACGCCCTGCACCTGCAAAAAAATAAAAAAACAGAAACAAAACAGCCCATCCCGAATACTACAAAACCCATCCCTGAGAAGATGATTCCGACACCCCATCTGCGGCCTCCTTTCAATGGTGAAATTCCCTTTTGCCGAATTTTCGGCAGCTGATAAAACCGTAATCCATTTTTGGAATTCATCAACATAACATTCTGTAAATCATAACGATTGTGACTTATTAGGAATGCTTATGACTGAGCTTCGGGAAAAGCCAACCGTTCAAATTCATTAAAGCATTGGCATTTCCTGAATTGACGATGTATAATATTCACATAAGTAACCTTCTATCGCGATTGCAACAAGGGCTCCAACAGGGAGTTTACAATGAATATTTCTCAAACTCCGGCAACCTTCAGCAAAACCGTATTATATTCCGGCGATTTTCTGGATATCACCTTGGAAATCGATCGTATTATTCCAGGCAAAGCCTTTGTACGCACAAATTTAGGAAACAATACAAGCCGGCTCAGGGAAATTATTGAACAGGTCGAATTGGGCAAACCCTGCCGTGGTCAAGACTGGCATGATATCGCAATGGAGCAAATGGAGCCGAAACGCTTTAAGGTCACCTTGCCGATCAATGAAGTCGGATATTTTGAATTCAAGGCTTTTTTTGTCGACAGCAACTCGAAAGAGACGTTCTGGCCAAGAGGTGAAAATGCCTCTGTAAAAATCGAACCCGCTATGACCTTCTCAGGGAATACCATCTACAACGCCTTTGTCCGACAATTCGGTCCGAATAAAGCCGCTACGGCAGATTCCCCCCAACACCTGGACGCCGAAAAACTACTCAATGCGGAAAACTATACGGTGCTCCCACCTTCCGGCACCTTCCGTGATCTGACCATGGAACTCGACTTCATCATCGGAGAACTGGGCTTTCGCATCATTCAGCTGCTGCCAATCCATCCCACCCCAACCACTTTCGGACGCATGGGGCGCTTCGGCAGCCCCTTTGCCCCGCTCGATTTTTTCACCGTAGACTCTGCATTGGCAACGTTTGACCGAAAAGCCACCCCCTTGGAACAATTCATCGAGCTGATCGATGAAATTCATGTTCGCGATGCCCTAGTCATGCTCGACGTCCCCATCGGCCATTCGGGCTGGGGATCGGTCTTCCAGGTCCACCACCCGGAGTGGTTTGTTCGAAATGCCGATGGCACTTTTGTCAGCCCTGGAGCCTGGGGAGTCGTTTGGGAAGACCTTTGCAAAATGGATTACCACAACCAGGAACTCTGGCAACAGATGGCCATCGTTTTTCTGCACTGGTGCCGTTTGGGTGTCGATGGTTTCCGCTGCGATGCAGGCTATATGATCCCTGCCGAAGCCTGGAATTATTTGATCGCCAAAGTCCGCGATGAATACCCTGAAACCATCTTTTTCCTCGAAGGACTGGGCGGAAAAATCGAAACCACCGAACGCCTGCTGAGCAAAAGCAACCTGAACTGGGCATATTCAGAAATGTTCCAGCAGTACACCGCCGATGATATCAGACGATATCTCGACTTCACATGCCGCTTCGCTCAGCAAAGTGGAGCACTGGTACATTTTGCCGAAACCCATGACAATTCCCGACTGGCGGCTCGCTCCAAAGCTTGGGCAACTCTGCGCACCACTCTAGCCGCTTTGCTAGCACCCGCTGGCTGCTTCGGCATTGCCAATGGCGTCGAATGGCTCTGCACTGAAAAAATAAACGTGCATGAAGCCAGCCCGCTGAACTGGAGCTCCCCTGACAACTTGGTCGCTTTAATCAAACGCCTAAACACCATTTTACTAACCCATCCCGCATTTCAGGCCGGCACCATCCTGCAGCGGCCAGCCAGCGGCAACGGCTCAGCCATCGCTCTGCTCCGAATCCCAACAGATCGCAAACAAACCCTCCTGATTATCATTAATCCAGAGGAACAGCAAACGGCCTTCTTCGAGTGGAGTGCAGAGGATTTTGCCCCGACGGGTTCGGCCTGGGATCTGCTCAACGAGAAAAACCTGAACCTGACACCCAACAGCGGGCGTTTCCGCATGGAACTCCCACCCGCCGGATGCTGCTGCCTGGCAAAAAGTAAAATTGAACCGGCAAGCACAATCGCACCTACCGCCAATCAATGGCAGACAATGAAGGATATTGTCTTGGATACTTTCACGTTCCACAAAGGATTCGCGGACGCCACAAAATTGAAAATGAATCACTTGCTGGAAAAACTGCATCGTAATCCAATCGAATTTCTCCGGGAACTCTATGGACCAAAAGTCTATCTCCCAGTCCTCTTTTGGCAACCCCACCGCGATGAAACCAGAATCGTCCCCCTGCCTCCGGAACATCACCTCTTGATCCGTAACAAAACCCCGTTCGTCGTCAAAATTTCTCTACAAAACCGTTGTTTGCAGAAACACCGTTCGATTCCGCTGGAAGACGGCAGCCATTTTGCCTTGTTTCAGCCTCTGCCAGTCAATGGACAGACTCAGATGGCAGAGCTGGAAATCAATTTGTTTGCCAACCAGAAAGCATCCCGGCACAAAGGTATAATCGCTCTGTTGCCGAAACATCCCGTACCTCTGGAGCTGCGCCTCCGCGCAGAGGAACTTACCCCGGCGCATTGCGCCCTGGCCACCAGTGAGTTGGGGGCTTATGCCATGCCCCGCGCTATCTGGGGCACGATTCAGAGTCAATATGATGCGATGCTGGCCGCCAATTTGGATCCTGCGGTGCCGGTGGATCGCACCATCATGCTGACCCGCTGCCGAGCCTGGCTGGTGCATCGGGATTACTCGCGCGAATTAAACCTCAGCTGTCAAGAGGATTTCTCAGTGCTGGATTCTCAGAGTATGTGTTGGAACTTTACCGTCCCCTCCGGATTGGGAGAAAATATCAAACTCCGGGTCACCTTGCAACTGAGTCGCAACGGCAATGCAGTTTACCTCTCATTTACTCGCAATAAACCCGCGGACGCCACAGAACAAGAACACCTGCTATCCCCGGCGGAACCGATCTGCCTGATCCTGAGACCCGATATCGATGAACGAAGCTGCCACAACAATACCAAAGCATTCCATGGCGCGGAAACAAAATTTCCCAACGCGACCCGGAAATTGCCCCATGGCTTCGAGTTTTCGCCCTCCGGAAAACATACATTGCGCATGAGCTGCTCCCAAAGCTGCTATTTTACCAGCCCGGAATGGAAATATCAGGTCCCGCACCCTTTTGAACAGGAACGCGGACTGGAACCCACCGCCGACCTGTTCAGCCCCGGCTTCTTCCGCAGCGAATTGAACGGCGGAGAAACAATCTGCTTCGAGGCCATGGTCACTCCAGCCGGACAGGCAACCACGAAAACCGCACCACCACCAGCCCCACCGGAACACAGCAGCGCTCGCAAAGTACTCGATATTCTCAGAGAATCCCTGCAAAACTACCTAGTCAAACGGGAAAATTCCTATACCATCATTGCAGGATATCCATGGTTCCTCGATTGGGGCAGAGATACCCTGATCGCTTTGCGCGGCATGATTGCTGCCGGAATGCTCCAGGAAAGCAGCTGCATCCTCCGCCAATTCGCCAGCTTCGAGCAGGGCGGAACCCTCCCCAATACGCTGCAGGGACACCAGATCGCTAACCGCGATACCAGCGATGCCCCTCTGTGGCTCTTTGTCGCAGTACGAGATTTCCTCGAGGCTGCCAACAATCCGGATCTGCTACAGGCCGATTGCCAGGGGCGCACCCTGCTGCAAGTACTCGAATCCATCGTCGAAAATTACCGGCAGGGAACGGCCAATGGGATCTCCGTCTGCCCCGAAACAGCCCTCGTCTTTAGCCCCTCCCACTTTACTTGGATGGATACCAATTACCCCGCCGCAACCCCCCGGGAAGGATACCCGGTGGAAATCCAAGCTCTCTGGATCGCAGCGCTGGAACTGCTGGGAAAAGTCACCGGCAAAAAAAATTGGAAGAGCCTGGCTGAAACCGCCCGCAAAAACTTGCAGGAACTTTTTTATACGGATGAAACGGTCGGCTTCTCGGACTGCCTGCATGCAGCCCCCGGCACTTCAGCCAGACTAGCCGTAGCAGATGACCTATGCCGACCGAATCAATTACTTGCTGTAACCTTAGGGGCACTAGACAGCCATAAGATCCAGCGCCATATCCTGCGGGCCACTCAGCCCTTGCTGGTACCGGGAGGGATTCGTTCGCTGGCCGATCAACAAGTGCATGTTGCGCAAGCGATCTATCATCATGGCAACTTGCTCAATGATCCCCTGGCTCCATATTGGGGCACATACCTTGGCGATGAAGATACCCGGCGCAAGCCGGCTTACCATAACGGCACAGCCTGGGGCTGGCTGTTGCCCTCCTACTGCGAGGCTCTTTATCTGACCTTCGGAAAATCCGCCCGCCCCGCCGTGCATGCCCTGCATAACTTGGCTGCCGGCACCCTGTTGCGAGGCTGCCTGGGACACCTGCCGGAAATTCTGGATGGCAACGCCCCACATCAGATCCGTGGCTGTTCGGCTCAGGCCTGGAGTGTCAGTGAACTGTTCCGGGTGCTGAATCTATTGCAGAAAGAAGTTCACCAAACACATGAGAAAAACTAAGCAAAGGAGAATCATCATGGCCTGCTCAAAAAAAATCAATGCAAAGAAAAGAATCATCTTTGTCTACCATGGAACCCCCGGCGACTCCGTCTTCCTGGCAGGAGACTTCAACGCCTGGAAAACAGATCAAAAAATACTCCAGGATAAAAAAAAGGATGGCACGTTTTCCTGTATCTGCTTGCTCTCCCCAGGTAAATATCAATATAAATTTTTCGTCAACGGAGTCTGGGCGCTGGATGCCAACAACCCCAATCTCTCACCCAACGAATTCGGCTCCCATAACTCCATCTTGGAAATCGGATGAGCACGGACGAACACGGGGTGAACTAGCGTCTACAACCTAAACGGTAGGTTGGCGCCAATTCTAAAAGGCACTCTCCAAGACCGGGTGTCTCGGAGAGGCACTACGGAGAAAAGAGGACGCCCCAGCTGCCGTTCTGTTGGCAGACGCTTGCGACCGCCGGAACCAGCAGTTTACAACTTATAATTACTGCGCCGCCTGGCGGATTTTCTGCAACAGGGTTTCCAGCAGCTCCTGTTCGGGCAGGGTGCAGACAGCCTTTCCATATTGAAATAAAATGCCATTTCCGTTGCCGCCGGCAATACCGATATCCGCATCTTTGGCTTCTCCAGGGCCATTGACACAGCAGCCCATTACGGCGATTTTACGCCAGGGCAGTTTTTTCCCTTCTGCCGCCAGGTGAGCCAATTCATTTTCCACGGCATTCACCATCGGCAGCAGATCGATCTTTGTCCTGCCGCAGGTTGGACAAGATACGACTTCCGGGCCTTCCCGGTGCGTTCCGACCGCCTGCAGAATCTGTCGGGCGGCCAGCACTTCTTCTTCTGGCGCTGCCGTCAGACTGACCCGAATCGTATCCCCGATGCCATCCAACAGCAGACTGCCAATCCCGATCGCGGATTTCAGAAGCCCGCTTTTCAGGGTACCGGCTTCCGTTACCCCCAAGTGAATAGGAATATCGGAACATTCTGCAAAGCAACGAGCTGCATGCACTGTCGTCTTCAGCTCGGAAGATTTCAGGCTGACTTTCAAGGCAGTACAGCCCTCTTCTGCAAAAATCCGGCAGTATGCCATAGCACTTTCCACCATGGCTTCCGGGGTTCTGCCGAGACGTTCTTCAATCCGGGGATCCAGGCTACCGGTATTCACTCCGATACGCACCACTTTTCCTAACCGCGCAGCCTCTCTAGCAATGATGCGTATCTTCTCAACATCCCGAATATTTCCGGGATTGATGCGGATTCCAGCTGCTCCGGCAGCCAAAGCCCCCAGAGCCAGGCGATAATCAAAATGAATATCACCGATCACAGGCAAAGGACTTTCCGCACAAATCCGCTGAAAAGCAGGCAGCACGGATTCCTCCGGTACCGCCAGTCGGATGATCTCACAACCCAATGCCGCCAAACGGGCAATCTGAGCCAGTGAAACCTCCGCATCTCCAGTATTCGTATTGCACATCGATTGAATCGAAACGGGCGCGCCCCCGCCAATCAACACCCCACCCAGTTGAATTTGTCTGCTCTTCATATCACCTCTGTTTTTTATCATTATGAATCAGTCCGGCATAAACTAATCCCGCAGAAGAAAAAAGCAAGCTCGATCAGGAATAACAAAAAAAAACAGGTGAATTATGCTTGCCCTGCGGAAAACTGCCGGCATGCGGTTGACAATTCCGGCAGGAGATTTAGAGTAAACCATGCGGGACAAAGTAAGGCTTATGTCCCGATTTCAAGATCTTCCGGATAAGCCAAGGTGAGAAAAGGGGAAACGATGCGTGAAATCAAAGCTGCCGTTGTTGGTCTCGGTTGGGTTTCCGGGGCTCATATTGAGACTTTGAAACAAACAAAAGGGGTTCGTTTATCTGCAGTATGCAGTCAGCGAAATCCCAGCTCTGCAGAGGTGGAAACCCAATACGGCTTGCCGCTTAAAGTTTATGCAGATTATCAGCAAGTACTGGCCGATCCGGACATCGATATGGTATCGCTGTGCACCCGGAATCCTTTGCATGCAGAACAAGCCATTGCCGCAATAAAAGCAGGCAAACACGTTTATATTGAAAAGCCAATTGCCCTGAACCTGGAAGATTGCCGCCGAATCAGAGACGAAGCTCAGCGCCATCCCAAAGTCTGCATTTGTGTTGGTTTTGAGTGCCGTTTCAGCCAACAAGTCACCCTGTTGCGGCAAGTGCTCGACAAAGGCCTTATAGGAGAAATACACTATGCCGAAGTCGACTACTATCATGGTATCGGCCCATGGTACGGTCAATTTCCCTGGAGTTGCCGCAAAGATGGCGGGGGCAGCGCTCTTTTAAGTGGCGGATGCCATGCCTTGGATGCCTTATTGCTCCTGATGGGAGATACCCGGGTAACGGAAGTGAGCTCTTACGAAACGAAAAGCAAAGCCGCCTGTTTTCAGGATTATGAGTACAATCCCTGCAGTGTTAGTATCCTGAAATTCGCCGATGGCAAATTGGGTAAGGTCACGGCCTCGATCGATTGTTTGCAACCCTATTATTTTCACTTCCAGTTACTGGGCAGCAAAGGCAGTATCCTGGACAATAAATTCTACAGCACGGAATTGTCCGGCCTGAACCCGAACAAGTGGAGCCAACTGGAAACCATCCTGCTGGATTCCGGCGATGTCGTCGACCATCCCTATCAACCCCAGTTTCAGCATTTCATTGCTGCCATTCAAAATCAGCAACCCATGCCTTTGACCGGCATCGAGGAAGCATACCGGAGCCACCTGCTCTGTTATGCAGCAGAAAAGTCCGCTATTGCTGGGCGGACGATACAGATTGCCGAGCTGGAAGCATAACAAAAACTCAAGCAAAACCAGTCGCAAGCCCCATCGTCAGAAAGTTTCGCACAATGACCAGGAATGGTAGCGATATAGTGTTTTGCTCAGCATTTTTTGCAGCGCTGCAAATAGTCATGATAACGTTGATAGAGAGTCCCCGCAGAAGGATACATGGAATCCGGACTGAGAAAATGCGGCAATTCAAAGCTGATGATTTTGCTGACATAAACCTGAGCTCGCTCTAATTTAAAACGCATTTTTTCCCATTCGATGGGGGGAAATCGCCAAGGCATATCTCGGTCAAAGGTCTCTAAATTACTCCAAAATTCAACGTTATATTTCGCGGTTACTGCAGCCATCACTTGCAGATAGCCTTCCAACTCCTTAAAAGCAACATGGCCATCCATCGGTGCATAAATGTTGATCAAACCTTCCATTTCGGCAAGAATATATTCAAAATGCTGACGGTGGACTTTTGGAGAAATCGGTCGTTCCTGTGACCACTTACTTCCAGCATAACGTGGAGAGGTCATAATCGGCATCTGAGCGTTCAATTTTCGGATTTCCTGACAAAGTGGTTTCCAGATTTTTGTTTGATGATATTGCATACTGCCTTCATGGGACATGTACCAGCCTGCAAAAGCCGGATGCTGCCCATAGCGTTGTTGCAATTCATGGATTAAATCAATGTTGATGGCGACTTCACTTTGCCAATCATTGACCAACCAATACTTCTCAGTATCGAACATGCCGATATATATTTTTACATGATATTTTTTGCCCAGGTCAAGAAACCGTTGAACCAAGTCATTTTCCTGATACAACGTAGTCTTCATCACATCAGATTTGTACATTGCACTGTCCTTAAAACCAACCCGGATGATGATCGCAGTATCAATACCATCACGCTGATACCGCGCAAATTCACGATCCCAGATTTCATCCGTCCAATTGTTGGAAGGAATATCACAGGCAATGCCATCGAGAAATGTGCCGCTGATTGGAATAAAATTTATCATAAAATCTCACTTTGCTTCTTGTGTAACAAAAACAGCAATACCGTCGCTTGGAATTGTTCCGCTCGCTTCATTTGTCTGAAGAATTTCCCCTGTCAGTATATTCACCAATTTACATGCTGGGGGCAATTCCGCTTTAAAATGGAATGGCCGGGCGCCTGAAGTCGGGTTCATTAATGCCATCAAGAGTTTTCCTTCTGAATCGCGCAAGACCTCATAATCTGCCCGATCAAACCCATGGAGCTGTATTTTTTCCGCGACCTGCTCTCCTTTCAGAAAGAAAGTTTCATATTCGGCCATGATCCGGGACACTGTTGCCATGGCATCAAAGGTGCGTCCATCTAGGGATTCAAGGGAATATATCAGGATTCCCGCCGTGGCATCGCAGGCACGTCGCAAAAGTTTTGCCAGGCTCGTATAATTTGGGGCTGTCCGCGCCTTGACATCGTAGGGATAAACGATGGCGCCAAGCATCAACGGCGTTTTCCCAACGGCCTCCCTGGTATCTTTCAGTTCCCGTTCATTGCGCCCATAGCCACAAGCAACATAATCAAGATGCGGAGCCATCATTTTCCAGTCAATGCCATAATAATGCAAGGATTCCGGGCTTTGATAAGCCGAATAAGCCGTTAAAACACTGCCTGGAAAAAGTTCCTTGATCTGTTTTTTCAAAACTTGACAGAAATCAGCAACCTTCCGGTTCATATATACAGTCCACTCCTTAAAATATTTCTGTTCAATCAGCTCAGGTGTCAGCTCTTCCTGAATTTGGTTCAGCTGGGCAAAATCCTGTAAACAACGAGGACAAAAGCAAGCCAGATAACTGCTCATAACCCGCTCTTCATAATCCAGATGAATGTTATCAGGACGCTTCATCCGTTCATACCACTCCGGCAAATTCTGCCGCAAATACTCGGCAAATTGAGGATCTTTCAGCAAAGTCGACGAACATACAAGAGCGTTTTTGGGATCGGAAAATTTCTTCCCATGACGATCAATCAAGACCTGATCCGGATGTTTTTCCAGATAGGGCGCACAGGAAAAATTCCAATGCGCAAAATTGAATAAATAAAAATGGTTTAATTGCGGATGAGTATTATTCAGGCCTCCCGTGCTAGTGACCCCCATTTTTACAAACTGGTCGCCATAGAGCATTAAAAGTTCCGGGCGATCCATTCTTGAAAGCCATCCAGTCCATAACTGAAGATCAAGCTTTTTAGGCTGTTTCCCGCGTAAGGGCTCGAGCAGCCGAATTTTCACGGGCTGGGGCACTTCTTCCAAAGCCAGAGAACGGCTTGAAATGGAATAATAAAAGAATGCTTCCTCATCGGCATGCTGTTCCGGTGCCTGGATCAGGAAAGCAATCTGTTGCCAAAGCGGCAAATCCGGATTCCAAGGCACACTTTTTTGCAGTGCAAGACTGTATCGGCGATAGTTTTTCCCTTGGTAAACACGTTTCCCCTGTTCCTGGAACTCGAAAGGCCAAACCTTGTAATATCCGCTGGCCCCCGGGCTGCTAAAAGCTTCCGGCAAGTCAAAATGGATAACATAATCTTGAATACTCTGTCCCTGAAGACCGCTGGGGGAAAAAATAATTTGCTGAAAGCCCCCACGATTAATCGCCACCCCTTCGATACCCCAATTTGGCCAGATCACAGAATGCTCCAACAACAAACGAAAACGGTAATATCCGGGAGCTTGTTCTCCAGCATCACTGGCATATTCCCACTCTGCATCGGAAAAATCAGGTTTTTCCCATCCAGGCATTTCCTGCGGATGATACTTCCAGTTCGAATGGATACGATAGGTAAAATCTCCCACCTGAAAACTAGCATTGAATGGTTCCTGAGAAGCGATGGCAATGGTATTGATCCCACTACTCAACATGCTGCCTTTCTCAACTTTGCGGCCATTGACATAAACCTGGCCGGAAGTCTGAAGATCGCTGATTTGATTGCTGTTGACGCGCAAGGCATATTTTGGCGAACGTAACAAGGGCTCCAGAGAAGCCGCATTTTCTGCTTGCCAGAAAAAGCTGAATTCGCCACTCCCAAGCAACTCAAATGGACAGTCTCCTTGCTTTCGGTCATTTGGGACATGAGCACTGAAATAGGCTGGCTTTTGCTTTACAAACTGGACTGCGGCAGTGAATCTTATCGGCATTTGATATTGCTCATTATGCAGCTGCACTGAAAACTGGTTTTTGCCGGGCAAAAAAGCCGGCAAAGAAGAAAGACTAATTCCAGGAGTTGTTGCGAGAAAACGCAATCCTCCCAAGCTGCTGGCATGATGCACCCCGCGTTGAGTCCGTTGGAAAGCACTAATCTCTTTGCGACTCTTTTCAAAGCGTCCAACCATGAAACGCCATTGATCCCCTGCTTTAGGACTGGCTGCTAAGTTCTTCAAAGGAATCGCCATTTCCAGGCACCAGCGTCCCCGCTGGTCTTCAGGATATCGGGCAGCCGCTACAGTTGCTTCGGAAGAATAACTCGAATCACGACTTGACCAGAGATTATTTGCCTGAGCAATAGAGTCTGTCAAGATGCCATTTGCATTGACAGCGAAGTCATAGACCGGTCCTTCCGGAGCAGGTTGCAAAAGCAACACGATACAATCATCCGAAAAAATATTTTTATCATCTGGAGTCACAATATTGGCTTGAAACTCGTGCATCCTATTTGCCAACGGCTCCAAAGCCCATTCCATACATTCGAATGCGACATAAAGAGAATCAGTATCCCAACACATCCGCACGCTCGTTTGTTCGATGGCAAAACGATTCTGCTTTGCCAATAGGAAAGGGCTGACCTCAATGCACTCTTTCCAGGCCAGATCATCAAGCCTACCATCGATAACTGGAGCAATGGAACTATTCCCGATGGCAAGGAAACCATTGTTTTCTGAAACTGCACCTGCTCTGGAAGAAAGCAACAGGATGACCAACAGCATGGCGGTACTACGAAATAACATGTGTTTACTCCATTGAATTAAGAATGGCTGGATTCAGCTCAGCATTTGTGCTAAGAATAATTTTATCAACCCAGATCTGGGTTGCAGGATCTCCGTTATAATGCAAAATCACTTCGGGATAGGCGGCAGCGGCAGAGATGGGGCCAAGCCGCACCCAGTGCCAGGAATTCTGAGCCGTAAAAATACTTTCCGCCAATACCTGTTGTTTATCATAAAGCAGATGAACTTTGATGGGGTGCTCAGAATCTTTATAAAGATTGGCATAATAATAGATTGGCTGGCTGCTCGTTGGTACCGGAAGATGGACTGCGCAATACCAGCGTTTTCCCCAGACTGCCATGCGTTTATAGGCTCCGGCCTTAGTCTCAACTCTGCCATTTGAGCCGGGGTGTTCAAACGCCAAAAAAAGACGAGCAGGGATTTCAACCGCATATAATTCCGGTATTGGCAAGACCGCAATAGCGAGGTTTCGGATTTCAAAAGTTGTTTGCGCATCGGAAGTAGAAAAGAGATCGAAAGAAAACAATTCCTTGTCCTCATAATAAGAAATGCTGAAATCCTGCCATTGCGCATTTAGCACCAAGGTTTGACTGTATGCCCAACCACTGCTGCCATTAATCCCGGCAGCGGCTTTCCCCTCACCACGCATCTGCCCGGAAATGATATAACGATGTCCGGGAATAATCTGAACAAGCCCATGACAGCCACCCAGGCGAACAGAAGACTGAATGCGAAGCTGGCACGATTCAATAAAAAGTTTCGCATTATTGGTACTTTTCCACGTTTCTGGTAATTGAACTCGTAGCAAAGAAATATCCGCACTGGCGGCAGATAAAACCCAAAATGGACAAAGAGCCAACGCCAGAAAAAAATTAAAATTATGCATTTTTTTTGGAATTCGTAGTGATCTTTTTAAAATAGCGAAATCAGTCAATATAAAAGAAATCATTACTGACCTGACCTTTCTTCAAGGTTTCCGTAGGGTCATCGGCAAAATTGATATTGGCACGAAGACTGTCATGCCCAAACCAGATCCCCCTTCCGGCATCACCACCAGTACTGCTCCCACCCCATTTGGTGCACCATCTATAATTACTAGCCCCAAGATCGCTGCCGCCGATATCAGCATCGGCAACAATCAGATAAGTGGCGGGTTTCCGGATCGCACCCCGATTTTTTTTACAATAAGTTGCCCTGGTGGCGTGGGAATTCAGCATCAGGCTATAACCATAATTAACAAATTTCCAGGCGGTTCTACCAGCCAAATTCTTAGGGTAATCCATCGGCTCATTTTCTTTCATTGTTGAATAAACACCGGCGCTGAGCCATTTAGCCCCCATCTATGGAGCAAATGGATGAATAGAGAAACCACACCAATATTGATTCGTATTCCCATCAACTGTACAAGTTGCCGGAAAATAAAAATCATCATAATCATCGGCATAAAAAGATGCATGATATCCCAATTGGAAAACTTTGCTCGCGCAACGGACTCGGCGCGCCGCTCCCTGTTGATATTTTAGAGAAGAAAAAACGTGATCGACAATAAACATCTATTTAATATTATACTTCTCCTTTAACTCTTTGCAAACAAGAGAAAAAACTTGCTAAAACATAGTGAACTGCTAATTTAAAAGCATTTAGGCAGTAAATAGCGTCTGAAAATACTCCTGTGAAAGACATTTGTCAAAGTCATTTCGCCGTAAATTGTCGGAATCCGGGGAAATGAGGCGTTAGACGGCTCCCCGTTCCCGTCCCATCTTGAGACATGTGCGTTTGTAGTTCGGGCAGCCCGCGTTAGTGTTCCCTGAAAATTTCTGTCGTCAAGTAAATACTCATATTCCCATAAATAAGGAAAAAAAGAACATGTTGACTTGTCGGAACGATTATGATCTGAAACTGATTCCACCCGATCTTGCCGCAGAACGCGACAACCTCGAGATCAGGCTCCAATATCGGGATGCTTCCGGGCCGGTAAAAATTGATTTTTTCTGGGACAATGAAAAACTGGGTTCCGTTACCGGGAAAAGCCACTCTGGCTGGCACCTGGAAACCCTGCGATTGCCACTGGCAGGACGACGCGGAAAACACCAGATATCAGCCAAACTTTGTGATGCTGAAACACAACTTTCTATCGCAAAGCAGATCAAAGTAATGGCTGCTTTACCGGCGATTTTTCAAGGGGGTTTTGTCATGCTTGGCGCTCCCGCTGACCGACAACCCTGTGATCCATTCCGGGATGCAGTGATGAATCTTGATGATGAAGGATGGAAAAAACAGGTCGACGGATGGAATGCACTCGGGATGAAAACACTGGTTTTATTTGACACTGTCTTTCCCGCCAGCCTGCGCGAAGGCCGATTTCATGCGTATTATGATTCAAAACTACTCCCCAAAGCCCCCATTCGTGCCCACGATCCCATCGCTGCCATTCTTGACGCTGCGGTTAACAATCAGCAACAAGTATTCGTTGGTATGTGCGCCTGGCCAGGCGCTGGCGAAACGATCCTCTCAGAACTCATCGAAGAACTTTTCCAACGGTATAAGCATTTTCCAAGCTTTTATGGATGGTATGCTTCCAACGAATTTCCGACTGCCGGGTTTTGTTTTGACAGCGCTGCGGAATATTTTACCATAATTCGCAACCGGATCTGTAAATTCGGGCCTGCCATGCCCCTGCTGACTTCTCCATACCAGCCCACCCTTTCGTTTGATATTAATCCAACCTTGGATTTTAATTCCCCCGCACTTGCAGAAAGTATGCATAATGGGCTGCATCCGAATTTCGCCCGCCTTTTACGCGAATGCCCGGCACGCCCAGATATTCTTATGCCACAAGATGGCGCTGGCCGACGAATGCCGCTACCACGGCATCGCGATCTTATTGAATTCAATCATCGAGCCTATGCCGCTTTCCACGAAGCATGTGACACGGCTGGAATCCACCTCTGGGCAAATGTGGAAAGTTTTGATTTCGCCGATGATTTCAGACTGCTGCCGCGATTCATCAATGGCGGCTTCGATGGCGAAAAAGGCCTGGTTCAACAACTCGAATCAGTATATGAAAACGTCGAAAAAATACTGACCTTTTCATTGCCCGGTTTTTTTGCTGCTCCTGGCACAGTTCCTGCCATTGGTGGTGACCTTGCACTTCAACAAGCAAAACGCTATGAAGTCTATCGTACCACCCCGCTTCGTCCCTTTCTCAATCACGCTCTTGGCAAACCTTATACTCTGGAACCCGCCCCTTCTCGGCTGCTACCGGATCGCCAGCCTGGAAAACTAACCGATGGACTCATTTCCGGCGGTTATGCAATCGATTTAGACAGCGATCGGATGGTCGGTTATGATTCTCGTCAAGCGGATGTAAATGGCAATCTTGCTGCGACAGTCAGCATTGATCTCGGAATGAGCGAAAGCATCTCAAAAGTACGAATCGCTGGCTCGGTGCGACGAATTCGCGGTCGAGCCGATAAGCTCGTTGTGACAGCACGTAATAGCAGTTCTGAAACCTGGCAGGAAATCGGCAGCTGCACAACCTACCGTTTGGGTTGGCTTGGAATCGAAATAACAGAACCGGTCAAGGCGCGTTTTCTGCAATTAACCCTCTATAAGCACTTTAACAGCAATATCAGTAGCAATTGGGCGGATTGCTGGCTGCTGCTGGATGAAATTCAAATTGGCGAACCTATATCTGCCAACGCATGAAAACAAGACGCTTGCTCCCAAAGCAAAGGGTAGAATTCAAGGCTGCCGTAAATCCAAAGCGAAAAAAACGACTCTGATCCCTGAATTCTCAACCTCAAAAAAAATACTGAGCGGCATTTTTTGAGAAATTGTTGGTTCTGGTTTCGTGATTTTTCCAGGGAAGAGTATATTGAGCCGGATGCCAACCCGTTTTGACGGTACATTTTTTCTGCACTGGAAGGCAATAGAAGAGGAAAGCTGCTTCTTTTTCGTCTCACTCGTCTCTAGTGTTTCATCAATTCTTCAGATTATGGGCGAAAAATCCCCTTCCTGTTTTCATATTGTGAAAATCTCAACCACTATCGAATCATGACGACAAACGAATCCACCTGCTGGCACTTAACAATAGCTTATGATGGCAGCCAATATTTTGGCTGGCAGATTCAGACAAAACTCAAAACGGTACAGGGCGAGCTGTTAAGGCGGCTACGACTGATGTTGCGTTCGCCGGAATTGAAAATTTCCGGCTGCAGTCGTACGGATGCCGGTGTACATGCTTTGGATCAGCAGGTCAGTTTCAGTGTAGACATGCCGGAGGATATTGATCCAGCTTCCTTTCCGGCACGCTTGAATCGTTGGCTACCAGACGATATCGTGATTACCGGCGCCAGAGTCTGCCCAGACCCTTTCAATGCCCGCCATGATAATTTTGGCAAAGCTTATACGTATTGTATTTCACCAGGCATCAAGATCAATCCCTTGTTTGCGCGCTACGTCTGGCGCACGCCGCATCCCCTGAACCTGCAGGCCATGCAGGAAACCGCAACGTATCTGACCGGCACCCTGGATTTCGCGTCATTCGCCGTCAATTCGCGTCAAGAAATCGACAGCACCGTACGAACCCTATACTGCCTGCAAGTTTTGGAAAAAGACGGTATGATTTATATCAATGCGGTCGGGGAGAGCTTTCTTTATAAAATGGTACGCAGTCTGGTCGGCTACCTCGTTCATGTGGGCATGGGGCATGCCAGACCGGAAAACACCCCCACTGTGCTGGAAGGGAAAAAGCGCAGCCTAGCCGCCGACAGCGCTCCTGCCCAAGGCCTCTTTCTGGCAAAAGTCTTTTTGCAGCCTGAGGAATGGCGCAACTATTCCCCACAGTTGCCCCCATTCCTGTTTCAAGGACTTGATCCGCGAAACGGCCCCAAAGAAACGCTGCCGGCCTGCTGAAAGCTCCGC
>Ga0172378_10001264_pt1 | contig 23235 bp, 16 predicted proteins | sample GrowelOW332metaG_FD_119755 | JGI IMG/M metagenome (GOLD analysis project Ga0172378, IMG submission 119755) | Groundwater microbial communities from an aquifer near a municipal landfill in Southern Ontario, Canada - Pumphouse #3_1 metaG | ecosystem: Environmental > Aquatic > Deep subsurface >... | reverse complement strand
TTTAACAAAAATAAGTCGTCAGAGAAGTAAATAAAAAGAAGCTGCTTAGAAATGAAATTAATCTTTCGTTTCTTTACAGCCCCTATGAATATAAATCTGGTGCCTCGTGCCAGAATCGAACTAGCGATTGATCCTTACCATGGATCCGTTATACCACTTAACTAACAAGGCGATTAACTCGCTTATTAATCATACCGATTAACACTGATTTTGTCAATATTTTATGAATGTTGTTTTAACAACTTTTTCTTTGTGTGGTTTTACCTGGTGATGGCTGATGTTATCTTTGGAGATTTTCTACTTTTTATTAAGCGGAAAAGAGTATAGACGCACATCTATTTGCACTTAGATATTGCACAGCAATATGATTAAAAGAGTATATAATATAAAAAGTGGAGGAAATATTTATGTTCAAAGAAATCAATATAAAATCTTTAAAAAACTTCAATCCAATTTTAAAGATATCGAAGGAATGGATGCTTATTACAGCCGGCAACGACAAAAGGTGTAATACAATGACCGCCAGTTGGGGGAATCTAGGCTACATTTGGAATAAACCTGCTGCGACTATTTATATAAGACAAACGAGATTTACAAAGGAATTTGTTGATAATTCGGATTATTTTTCACTTTCCTTTTTCAACAAAAGTTACAAAAAAGATTTAGGATATCTTGGGACTCACTCTGGTCGGGATGAAGATAAGATAGGAAAAACAAAGTTGACTGTAGAGTATTTTAACGATGTCCCTTCCTTTAAGGAAGCCTCTCTCATATTAATATGTAAAAAACTGTATTCTCAAGATATGAAAGAAGAATGCTTTCACAGCAAGCAATGCTTAGAGAAAAACTACAGCAATGACACCCTTCACACCTTGTATATAGGTGAAATAGTTCACGCCTATCTTTCTGAAGAAAATTTATAATAAAATAAGGATTAAATTAAAAGGAAAACGCTTTCATTTAGAGAGTTAAAATTATTGTTTTTAATTATTCTATTTGCTAGAATAAGGGTGCCTAGAAAGCCATGTGCGTTTCCGACATGTTAAATTCGGGAGACGATCCTTAAGTGGAGTTGAAAACCGGACGAGATTCGGTATCCTAAAGCTTAAGGCTACTCACCCACCTTATTATTAAGGGAATATGAGACGCTTTCTAGGCTTTTCAATGAAAAAGATTAAGGAGAAAAAATGAAATACGACAATTTATGTGTAGCTGCTATTCGTTCTATATGCTTAGATGGAATAGATAAAGCTAATTCTGGTCACCCTGGTATGGCCTTATCTTCTGCCCCGATTTTGTACACCTTATTTACAAGACATATGGTGTCCGATCCAACTCACCCGCAATGGGTAAACCGCGATCGTTTTGTTTTATCCGCAGGACACGCCTCTATGCTTTTATATACAATGCTGCATCTCAGCGGTTTCAACGTTTCTAAGCAAGATTTAAAATCTTTCCGTCAGTTGGGCTCTAAGACTCCTGGCCATCCTGAATATGGTCATACGTCGGGCGTCGATGCGACCGCTGGTCCTTTGGGACAGGGAATTGGGCAAGCCGTTGGTATGGCTGTTGCTGAGACAATGCTCAGAGCACAATATCCTGAAGGTGATAAATTATTCAATCACTATACTTATTGCTTAGCGGGAGACGGATGCTTGGAAGAAGGCGTTTCTCAGGAAGCTATTTCTTTTGCCGGGGCTCAAAAACTCAATAAATTGATCTTATTCTACGATTTTAACCGCGTAACTTTAGACGGTCCTCTATCGGATTCCTCAATCGATGATACCGGAGAAAGATTTGCTTCTGCTGGCTGGAATGTAATAAAAGTAGAAGATGGAAATGACTGCGATGAAATTGATAGAGCTATTATCGAAGCGAAAAAATCAAAGGATAAACCTTCGATTATTATTGTTCCGACAATTATCGGATACGGCACACCCTTGCAGGGAACAAACAAAGTTCACGGTTCGCCAGTCGGATTCGAAGGAAGCCAAAAAGCTAAAGAATTCTATCACTACGATTATCCTGCTTTCGAAATTCCTGAAGAAGTGTACTTAACCTTCCGCTCGACTTTTAACGCTCGTGGAATTGAGGCGTTCAAAGCCTACGAAGAAATGTTTGCTCAATATAAAGAAAAGCACAAGGAAGAAGCTAAGTATTTAGAAACAACAATTAAAAATGATGTTTCATCATTGTTGTTGAAAGATACTGATTCGATTCCCACAGAAAAACCTGAAGCAAGTCGTCAAGCCTCCGGCCACATTTTGAATGTTTTTGCCAAAGAAGTTAAAAATTTAGTAGGCGGTTCAGCTGATGTTGCTTCATCAACGAAAACCAAGCTCAACGGCGAAGAGACTTATGGACCTGAAAGTAGATCGGGAAGAAATATTAATTTTGGAATTAGAGAATTTGGAATGGCAACGATTCAAAATGGTATTTTGCTCCACGGAGGACTTAGAACATATGTTGGAGGATTCCTTGTATTTTCAGATTATTTGAAACCAGCCATAAGACTTGCGGCTCTCTCAAGACTTCCAGCTATCTATGTATTAACTCACGACTCGATTGCTCTCGGTGAAGATGGCCCTACCCATCAACCCGTCGAACAGTTAGCGATGTTGAGATCTATCCCTAATGTCAATGTAATTAGACCATGCGATACTCGAGAGACAAATGCTGCATGGAAATTGGCATTAGAATCCACAAAAACTCCTACTTGCTTGATTTTATCGCGCCAAAGTTTAGCTCCTGTTTACGGTACAAATTACGAAGGTGTTAAACAAGGTGGCTATGTAGTATCAAAAGAAAGAGAAAGATGTGATTTCACTATTGTTGCCAGCGGATCTGAGGTTCAGTTAGCTATCGATGCCCAAAAGTTGTTGTTGGAAGATGGAATTGACTCTAGAGTTGTATCTATGCCTTCAACAAACAGTTTCGATCGACTTTCAGCTGACAAACAAGAAGAAATCTTAGGAGCGCCTTACGACAAGAGAATAGCTGTTGAAATGCTATCTTCATTTGGATGGTATAAATACGCTAAGAATGTTATGTCTCAAAATGAATTTGGAGCTTCAGCACCTGGAAGCGAAGTGGTTGCTCACTTTGGATTTACAGCGAGCAATTTGAAAAATAAGATTGAAGATATACTCAATAAGTAGACACCAAAAGAGATTAACCATGTGGGTTAATCTCTTTTTTATTAAAAAATATATATTCCCAATAAAATAATTAATATTCAGCGCTATTGCATTTTAACTTTTTATATTATTTTATTATCATTTTTGGTCTATTTGGTGATTTTTAATTGTTAGATACTGCCTTTCATGATACCTTAAAAATGTAGAAAATGAGGTATTTTATGGAAAAAGGTGCTGGTGTATTATTACCAATTTTTTCTTTGCCGAGCCGATATGGTATTGGAACTTTCGGTAAAGAAGCTTATAGATTTGTTAAATTTATAGAGAAAGCAGGATTGAAATATTGGCAAATGTTGCCATTGAATCCAACTTCGTACGGCGATTCGCCGTATCAGTCGTTTTCAGCTTTTGCTTTGAACCCATACTTCATCGATTTTGAATTATTGATGAAAGAAGGATATTTGACTAAGAAGGATATGCAACCACTTCATCATCATTATTCTCGAGAGATTAATTATGGAGAAATATATACTAAGAGATTTAGCATTTTAGAAGTTGCTTTCCGCAATTCTTATGCGGAAAATCAAGAGAAAATAGATAAATTCCGCAAGTCTAATCGCCGATGGGTTGAAGATTATGCTTTATTTATGGTTATTAAAACAATGCATCACGGTGCAAGTTGGATAGAATGGGATGAAAAGTATCGCTTGAGAAAAGCTGACGCCCTCAACGAGATACGTCAGAAGAAAGAGAAGGATATCAACTTTTGGATTTGGATGCAGTACGTTGCTGATGCGCAGTATCATAAATTGCGAAAATATTGTCATAGACATCATGTGAAAATAATTGGCGATATGCCCATTTATGTGGCGCTGGACTCGGCTGATGTATGGGCGAATTATTCGCTCTTTGAATTGGATAAGCAAAGACATCCAACTGAAGTTGCCGGAGTTCCACCGGATTACTTTTCAAAGACTGGACAACTGTGGGGGAATCCTCTTTACAATTATGAAAAGATGGAGAAAAACGGCTTCCAGTGGTGGAAGCGAAGAGTGAAAAAGTATTCAAAGTTTTTCGATATTTTGAGGATTGATCACTTTAGAGGAATGGAATCATACTGGGCTGTCAACGCGAAGGCTCCAACTGCTGAGGATGGACGCTGGGTTGAAGGACCAAAGATGAAATTGGTTGATGCTATTAATTCCGCTTGTGGAAAGATGGAAATTATTGCTGAAGATCTCGGTTTTTTGACTCCCGAAGTTGTCGAATTTAAGAAAAAGACTGGATGGCCAGGTCTTGTCATCTATCAGTTTGGATTTGATTCTCACAATAGTAACGACAGCTATTTGCCAAATAACTATACTGAGAATTGTGTGGCGTATATCGGTACTCACGACAATGATGTTTTATCACATTTTATCGATGTTCATCCTGAGTTGCACGATTACATGAAATCTGTGTTAAATGTTGATTCTACCGAAGAAATATTTGAACGCATGATGGAGTCTATATCTGAATCTAAAGCTGTTATAGTAATATATCTAATGCAAGATTTTTTGAAGGAAGGTGGAGAGTATCGGTTTAATACTCCCGGAACCGCCGAAGGCAACTGGAAATATAGACTTCCGGTTAATTATCGTCTAAATAACGAACTTCAAAATTATATTTCGCGTCTCGTAAGGTGTGGAAATAGATAAAAAAAAGAAAATATACTATACTATTAAGGTATATATTGTTTGGTATGTTCTAGATTTTTTATAATTAAATATAAATTGTGATTTTTCTAGTATATAATGAAAGCGTATATATATAAGAAATATCAGGAGGAAAAATTATGAATCAGTGGATTACAGACAATTTTGCTATTTTTGTCTTTATATTGTTGATTCTTGTGGCAGTTACAATCACGTTGATAATAGTGGGATTGAAACAGTTGCGAGTATTAGTTAAAAATACGGTAGATTCTTCGCTTCGCATGGATGCGGAACTAGAGTTTGATTCGATATTCATGAAGGATGAATTAGTCATTTCTGTTTACAATACTAATTTTAGAGATATCATAATCCATTCGTTTGGTTTTGTCTACAAAGATCAAATTATGGATTTTGTCAAAGAATATATGAAAGAAAATAATATGAAAGATTTTCCAGTTGTACCAGCGAGGTCTTCAATTGACTATAAGATAGATCCGTTTAGAGTAGAAAAATTCATTTTGGACAACAACTTTGACAAGAAGACAGTATCAAAGATTTTCAATATTGTTATCGATTCAGTTGGATTTGACAAGAAGACAAAAAATAAATCATTGAGAAAGGTTTTCTTAAAGAGGCATAAGGCGAGATTGAAGAAAGCTAAAGTTATTCTTCACAATAGAAAAATTGCTGAATACCAAAAGACTCACGATAACAAATTACCATTATCGCATGTCTTTTGGAAATGGTTCCACAAGGAAGAAGTTAAAATCCCTGAATTGATGGAACTCGCTAATTCCATCAAGCACGATGATGATATTAGAGTTTCTGAAAAGAAAAAGGAAAAGGCCAAGAAAAAACAAGCTGCCGTAACTCCAGTTAAAGATGAACCGAAACCGGAAACTAAGGTAGAAAAAGCTTCTACCACTACAAAGCCAAAGATTGAAACATTTGACAAAAAGAAAATCGAAGAAGTGAAGAAAGAACTAGAAAAAGTTGAAAAAGTCGAAAAAACAAATTCAAAAAAATAAATTTTAATACATCAGGAGAATACGAATGATAATAGTATTTGTTATGGATTCTTATGGAAATTTTTCTAATGGCACCACAGCAACAGCTCGTCGTTTTGCTTCATATTTGCGGGCAAGAGGACACACTGTTAGAATAATTGCTGCATACTCTGATCAAGCAAAAAACGAGAAGGACTATTATCCAGTATCTCCTTTTAAATTGCCAATTTTTCAGCCCTTGGTTGACAAGCAAGGGTTTACTTTTGCAAAACCTGATAAAGAGACCATTTTTCAAGCGATAAAAGGTGCGGATTTGGTTCATTTATTTCTTCCATTTCCGCTTGAAAATACAGCGAGAAAGATTGCTGAATCGATGAATATACCCGTTACCGCGGCATTCCATCTTCAGCCCGAAAATATAACATATACTCTTTATTTAGGAAAGAGAAAGATGGTAAGCAATCAAATCTATCACTTCTTGTACAAACATTTTTACAAGTACGTAAAACATGTACACTGCCCTTCAAAGATGATTGAAAATCAATTGATCACTCACGGATATACCAATAATGTAACTCACGTGATTTCTAACGGCGTTGTTCCCCAATTTAGAAAAATGGAAATTGCCAAACCAGACAGTCTTAAAAATAAATTTGTCATACTTATGATAGGTAGATTATCACGCGAAAAAAGGCAAGATTTAATAATTAAAGCGATAGGAAAATCAAAATATAATTCGCAAATCCAACTTATACTGTGTGGAATTGGTCCAAATCGTTGCTTTCTTGAGAGATTGGCGAGAAGAAAACTAGTCAATCCAGTCATATTAAAGTTTGTAAAGCAAGAGGAACTAGTGAAAATTATCAATTACTCAGACCTTTACATCCATTCTTCGGATGCAGAAATTGAAGCGATTGCCTGTATTGAAGCATTTACTTGCGGTCTTGTTCCAGTTATTTCCGATTCCCCAATTTCTGCTACGAATCAATTTGCTCTTACTGATAAAAATTTGTTCAAGAATGGAAACTATAAATCGCTTCAGGAACGAATTGATTACTGGATTGAACACCCAGAGGAGAAGAAAAAACTTTCAGAAAGATACATAAAGTACTCCGAGCAGTATCAAATTGAAAATGAAGTAGAAAAGTTGGAAAAAGTATTCTTTACTGCGATTGAAGAAAATAAAAATGGAGAAGCGAAACCAAAAGTAAAGTACACAAAAATTCAAACTAAAAAGAACTTAGCCTTTGAAAAGGAAATCAAAAAACTCAAAGAGAGTAAATGAGAATTAAATAATTAGATTACGATTGAATTAGCGGAAGAGATAATTCCTTGAATAGCACTTCCAAGGGGATATGGTGAGATGTGAATAGGAACGCTTAATTCCCGTTGGAAGAATTCTCTTGTTCCGTTAAGCAAGCAACCTCCACCTGAGAGAGTTATTCCGGTATGAATGATATCGGAACTAATTTCTGGTGGACAAACCTCAAGAGCGTCGATTATCACATTGCTTATTTCTTTGTATATTTTTAAAATAACATCTTTAATTTCTTCAGTGGAAATAACGATGGAGTGAGGTAAACCAGTTAGAACATTCTTTCCTGATATTTCCAGCAAGTTATTATCAGGGTTTTCAAGAAGTGTACCAATTTTCATCTTAATATATTCTGCCGTTTTAACTCCGATGATCAAATGGTGAGAAGTTCTAATAAATCTAACGATTGCTTCATTGACAGAGTTTCCGGCGTAGTTTGTGGTGTGAGTTGCTACGATTTGACCGAGAGCTGTCGCCGCGATATCCGTGGAAGCACCACCTATGTCGACAATCATATTTCCGCGGGTGGAATAGACATCTATTCCTGATCCAATAGCTGATAATTTAGCGGAATCTTCAATAAAGACTTCTCTCGCCCCAAGAAGCTGACCCACTCTTTCGAGTGCGGTTCTTTGGACTTTTGTCAAATTGGAAGGTGCAGAAAAAATAATACTGCTGTTTCGCAAGTATTTTGTTACCTTCAAATTTGTAAAGGCTTGTCGAAGATAGGCAACCGATGCCTCAATATCTGCAACACCGCCATTGACAACAGGGTGAATTAACATTAAATCTTTAGGTGATTTTCCAATTAATTTATGCGCTAGATAACCTATTTCAACCACTTTTTCCTTAACTTTATTCCAAGCTAAAATAGTGGGTTCATTAAAGATGACCGCATCGGAATTGTTTATCCAGATTAGAGTATTTGATGTGCCAAAATCAATTCCTACAATATGTTTGTTCATAAATTTCTCCTAAAAAAAACCTGCTACTAATATAATAACAGGTTTTATTGATAATTATAATATTTGCTTTATTTGTTTTTCTTGCGCGCTTCGACTTTTTTTCGCAAATTAGTTTCGAGTATTTCCTTTCTCATGCGTATATTGCAAGGAGTTACTTCAACTAATTCATCGGAGTTTATGTAGTCTAAGCAGGCTTCGAGTGAAAGTTTTCGCGCGGCTTTCAAAACGACAGTTGAGTCCTTTGAAGAAGAGCGCTGATTTCCTAGAGATTTAGTTTTACAGACGTTAACAGCTAAATCCTGATTAAATTTATTCTCACCGACAATCATTCCTTCGTATACATCAACGCCGGGAGTGATAAACATTGTACCTCTAGCTTCGGAAAATTTTAGAGCATACGCAGTTGATGTACCAGTTTCGGAGGCTACCAATACTCCGAGTGACCTCTCACCAATATTTCCCTTTACCATCGGACGATATTCTTTGAAAGAGTGGTTTGCAACACCATAGCCGGCTGTCATAGTCATAAAAGAGGTGTTGAAACTCAACAGTCCGCGAGAAGGTATGACATATGTCAATCGAGTTAAGCCGTTTTCCGAAGTCATGTTAATAAGTTCGGAAGACCTTCTACCAACCATGTCCATGACTGCGCCAACATATTTGTCAGGAACATCAATTTGCAAGTCTTCGAATGGTTCACATTTGACACCATCAATTTCTTTAATAATAACTTCAGGTTTGGATACCAGCAATTCAAAACCTTCACGTCGCATCGATTCAATGAGAACGGACAAGTGTAATTCACCTCTTCCGGTGACAACAAATGATTCGGATGAATTTACGTTTTCGAATTTTAATGAAACATCCCTTTGACATTCTCTATATAATCGCTCACCAATCTTTTTCCCGGAAAGAAGTTTTCCATCTCTTCCAGCGAAAGGAGAGTGGTTTGCGGAGAAGGTCATCTTCAAAGTGGGCTCATCAATTCTCAAAGGCTTTAAAGGTATAACTTTGTCGGGTTCACAGACAGTTTCACCGACGTTGATATCGACCAATCCACCTACGGCAACAATATCGCCTGAAGTTGCCTTCTCAATTTCAATTCTATGAAGTCCGTAAAAACCGTATAATTTTGTTACTTTAAAAGGTGTAATTGTGCCATCTAGTCTTGCACAGACAACGCTTTGACCAACTTCTATTGATCCCTGTTCTAAGCGCCCAATACCAATTCTTCCGACATAGTCGTTGTAATCGAGCAATGAGGGCTGAAACTGTAAAGGAGCATCGACATCAATTTTTGGACCGTGAATTTCTTTGATTATTGTATCGAATACGGGATCCATACCTTCCTTTTGAGTTGATAAGTCCGCATCGTAAGAAGAAGTTCCTTTCAAAGCAGAACAGTAAACGACAGGAAAATCAAGCATCTCATCGTCAGCACCTAACTCAATAAATAGATTCAACACTTCATCGAGAGTTTTTTGAATATCAGCATTGGGTCTATCAACTTTGTTGATAACAACTATTGGTTTTAAGTGAGACTCGAAAGCTTTTTTCAAAACAAAGCGAGTTTGAGGCATGGTACCTTCAAACGCGTCGACTAAAAGAACAACACCGTCGACCATATTCATAATACGTTCGACTTCTCCTGAAAAATCAGCATGTCCTGGAGTATCGACAATGTTGATTTTATAATCCTTATAACGAAGAGCGGTTGTTTTTGAGAGGATAGTTATTCCTCTTTCGTGCTCGATATCATTTGAATCCATGGCATCAATTTGGATGTTTTGATTCTCTCGAAAAGTACCTGAATACTTTAACATTTGTCCAACCAGCGTAGTTTTACCGTGATCGACGTGAGCAATCATTGCCACATTTCTTATTTTTTCCATAATTAACCTCCATGAATTATCAATTTAACCGTGTAATTATACCACAAGTGAATATGTTATATAAATAATATTTAGTCAATTAACTATTGATACCACTTACACTAATATTTTACTCGCTCTTTTTTTAAGAATATATGAAATAATGGAAATATTTCGGTGAAAATGTAAATTGATCAATATTTCTAGTATAATAAGATTAAAGAAATGTGGGGAAATATCATGGATGAAGATCTTAGAGAATACATATCTACCATAAAGAATGACGGTGAGCTTCGCGATCAGCAAATGTGTGAAATTATTGACAATCTAATTGCGATACACGACAGTACTTTTGACACGGGAGTAAATGGTTACGGAACTGACATTGTCACACTGTTGCTTTCATACCTCGAACGCTTAACATATTTGGATAAAAATAGAATGAATTACGAAACGTATGAGAGATTTGCGGAATTTTTGCAAGTTCATCCTCAGAAGGAATCCATTTACAATAAAAACGCTGAAGTGGAATTTTCCAACGGACATCGCGGAGCAAATTCAATTGAATCAGTATTGCTAAGCGTCGCTGATTCCATATCTGATCCTACTTTTAGAGTGTATTTGATACTCTTTACAATAGGGATTTTTAAAGATGAGGGAACCATCACTAAAAAGCAGAGAACTTTCTTGGAAAAACTATTCGAAGACATCAAAGTCTAATCGCGATAGACCTCTATATTTTCACCGGGAAAACATCGAAAAAACCGCATAATAACTGATTTTTTTCGAAATATTTCGAAATTGTTTATCTGCGTCTTTTTTGCTTGACATAACAAATTTATATGTTGAAAATAAAGATAATTGATGGAGAAAAATCTTTATGAAAAACAAAACATATACCGCACGTGAAAACAGACTTAATGCTTTAAAGATAGCTAGGAAAGAATATCCTTCTATTTTTATTAGTGATGCGCGTTTTCTTAACTTTAAAAGTCAAAGAGTAATTGCAGCATCTTTCAAGAATAGAATTCTTCCATACACTCAAGAGCTTCTAAAAAAAGCCCAATTCCTATCAACCTTTGAAAAAAGCGATGCTGATGTTATTTTAGTTGATCTCAATAATATGAGATTTTTTTATGATAAAAAGGAAAAACCGATTTCTCGAAAATTAAAAAAAGCAGCAAATCAAATAGTTGAAAAATTAAACAATTACGGTGGAAAAATAAACGAAAGAGGAGAGCACATAATCGATTTATCGAGTTCCAGAGTTGGGCCTCATTTTGATGTGAATTTACTTTTGGGAAACTGCACTGAAGATGACGACCCCTTGTTAAAAACTCCGAAGAGTGTTGTTAATTCTTTCGGAGGTGGTTCATTCAGAGGCGCAGCCGATTTTCAGGTAAGTGCGACTAAGTGGGGAACCAATCCCTATGAAAACGGAAGTCCTTTTAACAGGCAGTTTTACTTGCTGGAGAACGGCAAACAAATCTTTTTCTCCGGCGAAGTTGACAGTAATTGTAAAACAGCAACTTGCATTCACTCGTCTAATTACACAACGATTACTTATATTTTTGATAAATTGCGCGTAGTGAGAAAGATTTTTATTCTTGGAAAGCGTTCCGGTAATCCTGATGCGGTGGAAATACAGAACATAGAAATTGAGAATCTATCTTCGAAAGATAGAAATATTCAATTGATTGCTGTTGGCGAATTCGGCTTTTCTAATCCCGACTGTCAAAAAGTTGATATAATTTATCAAACGATCATAAATCAAACGAGAATTTTCACGAATGAAAAGAACGAGATTAGAGCAATTTCTCCGGATTATTACCCAGAGATATTTCGCGACAAGATGCGATTTGCTTCTTTGCGAAGCGAGGATGGATACGCTGAGGCGTTCACTAATAATTTAGAAGAATTTTTGGATGGAGGAACCTACGCTCATCCCAATGGAATTTCAAATTTTTCCAGTGAGTTACAGAGAGGCGGAGCATCATTTTTTGCTTTGAAAAAGTCATTAAAATTATCCAAAAATAGCACTTCCCATTTGAGCGAAATAATAGGTGCATCTTATTTGGAAAATGGTGAGGGCGACATTGTCGCAAAGCTTGAGAAAGATATAGGTAATCTTCTAGATAACTATCCTAAATATGAAGATTTGGAGCGGTGCTTCCAGGAAGATAAAAGAGATTATGAAAAATATACTAAATTCATTCAACTAAAATCAAAAGATGATCAGTTTGATTCGTACGTTAACAATACTTTACCTTTCCAGGTTCTATATCAAAGTTTTGTTTCCCGAGGGTTTGCTCAAACGCAAAAAGGGTATCGCGAGATTGGTTTTCGAGAAATACAGGATTTATTTGCCTCTATGTATTATCTATACAATGAGGGAAAAGAAGAGCTGATAAAAAAAATGCTCAAATATTGGATTGAGAATGTTTATGAATTTGGATATGCTAATCATAATTTCTATTTCACTGGTAAAGAACCAGGAATGTGCTCAGATGATCAACTTTGGTTGATTCAAGCTATTTATCGCTACGTTAATTTGAGCGGAGACGTTGGGTTTTTACTTGAGTCATTTAAAATGGCGGGTTCCAACAAGAAGAGAAAACTATATGAGACATTAAAGGCTATCGTACGCTATTCAGCTCAAATTTCAATAGGAAAACATCGTCTTCCACTGCTTGATTCCTGCGATTGGAATGACTGCTTAAAAATCGATGATGACTACCTCGATGGACCACACAAAGAAAAGATATATAGTTCCTACTTGCGGCGAACACATAAGCAATTTGGGTGTCCTCTCAAAAGTGATTATTCTGAATCGGTCATGAACGCATTTTTACTTGTCATCGCTTTGAAAGAGATGAAAGAATTAGCATCGATGATAAATGATAATGAATATGCTGAAGAGATGAAAAAAATGATTTCTTGCAAGGAACAGGATATTCAAGAATCTGCATACATCAAAGGCTACTTTGCTAGAGTTTTAATAAATCGCAAAACTGAAAGAAATATTTCGTATATTGGAGCGAAGGGCGATGGATTGTCAGTTGATAAAAATATCGATGGATCTTTCTATCTCAATTCTTTCTCTTGGTCTTTACTTTCAAATGTAGCGACCGAAAAACAAATAGTAGAAATGCTAAATATTGTTGAGAAATATTTGAAAACTAGCGCAGGATTCATCCTGTGCACTGACTCAGATTTATCATTGGCTGGATCTAAGCAAGCGGCAACCGCTCACTATTATCCCGGAGATAGAGAAAACGGCGGGGTATTTAAACACGCGGCGATGATGGGAGTAGTGAGCATGCTGAAAAAATCTAAAAGGGTAAAAGATAGAAGATTGCGAGAAAGATTAGTTGATAACGCATTCTACATGTTAGAACTAGTTCTACCGTATAAGACGCTTGAAAATCCCTATGTATTGAAAGGAAATCCAAGATTTTGCACGCAGTATAACAATTCGAAGACTATGGAAAATATAGGACCTATCTTATCGGGAACTGCTACTTGGTTGAATCTAGCGATATACGAAATCCTCGGGTTAGAATACACCAGAAATAAGATTATAATATGTCCTGTTCTACCGAGAAATTCGGAAGGACTGAACGCAAATCTCAATCTTAGAGGAACCTTGATAAAATTAAATATTATTAAAGATAAAAATAAATATATTGATTTGAATAAACTTGTTATAGAAGTTGATGGGAAGCGCATGCCAAGTTTAGAGATTCCCCGCCTTTGTGATAAAAAGGAACATTCAATAGTTATAAAAGAAAATAATATATGATAAAAAAAGCTAGAGAATTATTGCAATTCTCTAGCTTTTATTCTATTTGATTTTTACTAAGCTAGTCTAATTTTTAATTTGTGGTCGATGATTTTAACTTTGTCGAGATTTAAACCGAAGGATACTTTCTCGTGCAATTGCGGATTGCTCATAGCTATTACAACTGAGTCGTTTTGAAGTTGAACTCTAGCCAACTTTACGCGTCCATAATCCATGACTGCTGATATTTCACCCTCGAATTGATCGGAGTTTAAATCGAAATCAAAGCAGTTAGTTTCAAAATCCAAGTCAGTTTTAAGTATTTTCTTTCCTTTCGCGTTGAATAGTTTTTGTATTTTTTCTTCGGTGTCATCAATTTCGTTACCGTCGATTGAATAATAGAAATATTTCTGCTTTGGAGCCTTTACTAACTTGCCAGATAAAACGACCTTTTCATCGAGTTTTTCAATTCTCTTGTCATTTTGTACAATAGATATAAAGGCCTGATTCAAATCAATATTTGTTTCTTTAGATCCGTTTGGTTTGCGGTTTGAAACGGCAAACAATATGTTTCCGGATACTTCTAGATCATATAAAGTTTGGTTTCCAATAGGTGTGGTTTTTCTTATTTTAGCAACGATATTACCTTCACCTATAATAATGGAATTAGATGGAATATTTATAACAGCTTTGCCGTCTTCAACCTTTTTGGAAAGTTCGGGTACGAGCTTGATCTTATTTGTTCCAAATGTTGCAATATTCTTTTTAATTTTGACTTCTATAGCGGAATCTTCAGGGATTCTTGGCTTAATTGTCTTTTCGGTTGCAAAATCGAAGAGGTGAATTTTTTCCATGTCAATTCCAATGGTGATTTTATCTCCTACTTTAACAGTGGTGTCTTTAACTGTTTTTAGGGTAATTTGATTTTCCTTTCTATCTTGTTTGGTATCAACATCGAGATTCGCATATATTAACGTCTCACTTCCAAGAGCTTCAGTTATATTGACCGTGGCGGAGAAAGTTATATATTTTTTCTTAGTTAGATCATTTTCTTCGTCTAGTAAATGTACATTTTCTGGTCTAATTCCGAGGATACATTTGTGCTTACCATCCATATAGGCAGTAGAAACGTGGTCAAGATATGAATAATCGGATGTAAATTTCAACCCGATATCAAGTTTGAAATCAATTTTATCTCCGTTTTTCTTCAGGAAACAATTATAGAAATTCATTTGAGGCGTTCCGATAAAGCCGGCAACAAATTTATTTACCGGATAGGCGAAAATATTTTTGGGAGTATCAATTTGTTGAATAAATCCCTTTTTCATGACAACAATTCTCGTTCCCATCGTCATTGCTTCCACTTGGTCGTGTGTAACGTAAATGAAGGTTGTTTGTAAGCGCTGATGCAACTTTGTAATTTCAGTTCGCATGGATCCTCTCAATTTTGCATCCAAGTTACTGAGAGGTTCATCAAGCAAGAAAACTTTAGGATTCCGAACTATCGCCCGGCCTAAAGCTACTCTTTGACGCTGACCACCAGATAGAGCTTTTGGCTTGCGGAACAAGTAATCTTCAATTCCTAGAATTTTTGCCGCGTTCATAACTTTTTGCTTAATTTCTTTCTTTGGCGTTTTGGCAATTTTTAAACCGTAAGCAATATTATCATAGACAGTCATGTGTGGATATAGAGCGTAGTTCTGGAATACCATGGCGATATTCCTTTCCTTAGGCTGCATGTCGTTGACAATCTTGTCGCCGATTTTTAGTTCACCCGCTGTGATTTCTTCAAGGCCAGCAATCATGCGAAGCGTCGTTGATTTACCACAACCAGAAGGTCCGACAAAAACAATGAATTCTTTGTTTTGAATTTTCATTGTAAAGTCGGAAACAGCTTTGACTCCGTTTGGATAGACTTTGTAAATGTGATTTAATTCTAAATTTGCCATACAATTTCTCCTTTTACATCCTTATTTCTACGTCTACAACTTTTTTTATATTGTTATATTTGATAAATGTATTCTTGGATTCTATTCCATCCACCAACATTTTTATCCCACCAGTATTCTTATTGGTTATATTAATGTTGTATGTGACTTCACGAAATTTTCTAACTATCTTTACACTTTCCATCTCTTTTGGTAGATGTGGTTTTATCAGTAGACCATCGTATTGTGGTTGAATTCCTAATATGTATTGACTGACAGCTACGAAGCTCCAAGAAGCAGTACCAGTCAGCCAAGAATTTTTACCTTCACCGTAATTTTTTGCTTCTCTTCCCGCTATTGTTTGGCAATAAACATAAGGTTCTGATCTGTGTATTTCAGAGATATCTTCGATGAATGCAGGAGTGATTTTCTTGTATATCTCGAAGGCTTTTTCGCTGTTGCCAACCTGTGTTTCAGCAATTATTGCCCATGGATTTGTGTGACAGAACACTGAGCCATTTTCTTTGTACCCTGGCGGATAGCTAGTTATTTCTCCCAATTCTATATGATACTTTGTATAGCAAGGAGCTAACAATTGAACACCATAGTCACACAAAAGGTATTTTTCCATCGAAGCAACAGCTTTTTTAGGCATGTCATATTTTTCACCAATCTTTGCCATTGTACAGATGCATTGTGGTTCAATGTATATCTTACCCTCTTTATTTTCTTTCGAACCGACTTTGTTTTTAAAGGCATCATAAGCACGCAGGTACCAATTCCCATCCCAGCCGTGCTTAATTACGGCTCTTTCTATTTTTTGAACTTCTTTTAAAACTCTTTGTTCCTCTTTGTTCTTTCCGATTAATCTTGCGAGTTGGGCATATTCTCTTCCATATATTACAAACATACCAGCGATAAAGATACTTTCGGCTTTGTGGGAATCGTAATTCGAAGCCGTTTGGAAAGATTCTCCGGGAGATAGGGAAAAACAGTTTAGATTCAAACAGTCATTCCAGTCCGCTCTTCCAATTAAAGGCAATCCGTGAGGTCCGTTGTTTTTAATGATATAATCAATGCTCCTAGTCAGATGATCAAAGAGGGGAACCTCAGATCCAATCTCGTTGTTGAAAGGAACGGGCTCATTTAAAAATGAAATGTCACCAGTTTCTTTGATATAAGCAGAAGCGCACGCAACAAGCCAGAGAGGGTCATCGTTAAATCCAGAGCCAATATCGGCGTTTCCCTTTTTGTTTAGTGGCTGATACTGGTGATAAGTGGAACCATCTTCAAATTGAATTGATGCAATATCAATAATTCTTTGTCTGGCTTTTTGAGGAATGATGTGAACGAAGCCTAATATGTCTTGACAGGAATCGCGAAATCCCATCCCTCGGCCTATTCCTGATTCAAAATAGCTCGCTGAGCGAGAAAGGTTATAAGTGGTCATGCACTGATATTGGTTCCAGATATTTATCATTCTATTGAACTTATCGTTTTTAGTCTCAACTTTAAATTTTGATAAGTCTTCTTTCCACTTTTGTGAAAGATCTTTAAAAGCTTTGTTGACAGCTTGAGTATCTTGATATTTCTTAATTAAATTAATTGCTTTGGTGGTATTTACAGAACCGTCTTTCAGATACTTTTCTTCTTTGTCGTTTTCTACATATCCAAGTAGATATATCAAAGTTATTTTTTCATTTGGAGCGAGTGTGATGTCATTGCGAAGTGCGGATATAGGAGACCAACCTGATGCTATTGAAGAATAACTTGTTCCTGCCATTACCGCTTGAGGATTACTCCAAGAATTCATTTTCCCTATAAAAGTATCTAAATCGCTATCGAATCCGTCAATATCCTTATTGACGTGAAAGAAGGCAAAATGGTTGCGTCTTTCTCGATATTCGGTTGTATGAAAAATAGCGTTGTTCTTTTTATCGATTAGAACTTCTCCGATGTTGTAATTTCTCTGAAAATTAGATGAGTCATCTACAGCGTTGTACAAGCACCATTCTACTGTCCCGTATATTTGAATTGATTTTGTTTTCGGCAAACGATTCTCAATTGTCAATTTGTGAATTTCGACATTGTCATTCAGCGGAATGAAGCAGGTTAAACTTGCAAATAAATCATTATTAGTTCCTTCAAAAATTGAATATCCCATACCGTGACGACATTTATAATTGTCCAATTTAGTTTTACATGGCATAAAAGAGGGATTCCAAATTGTCTCTCCATCTTTTATATAGTAATATCGGCCTCCGAAATCTCTTGGAATGTTGTTATATCTAAACCTGGTCAATCTTCTTAGTTTTGCATCCTTAAAAAAAGTATATCCACCTGCAGTGTTAGAAATGAGTCCATACATATCGTTGCGACCTAGATAATTTATCCAAGGGAGCGGTGTTGCAGGATCTGTGATGACATATTCGCGTTTTTCATCGTCAAAATAACCATATTTCATAGGATTTCCCCCTAATAGTGAGTGTAATAATTCACGAAAACGATTTCGTTGACATATTCATTATATTTATCGCAAAAGCAAAAAGCAAACCAAAAATTGATTAAAAAATTTTTTAGGAATAATTCATCAGCGAAAATGAAAGCGTTATTTTATGCAAAAATATAAGAAATTATGCATATTTTCGCTACTTTTCAATGTTACGAAAAATATTATTAAAAAAATATTTGACAAAAATTTTGGTCAAAATGCAATTGACAGTTGTTTTTTGTAATGCTATATTAACGTTAGAACGAAAACGATTTCGATAGCGGTTACAATCTGCTCGGATTTGTATAGAGAGGAATAAATAAAATATGGTAAAGATTAGCGATATAGCTAAAAAGTGCAACGTATCTATATCCACGGTAAGCAAAGCGTTAAATGGGCGAACAGACCTTTCACAGCAAACATCGAGTAGGATTAGGCAAATCGCTCACGAAATGGGCTATATCCCCAATGCAAATGCGAGGATATTAAAAACTAATCGTTCCTATAATATTGGTGTTCTATTTGTTGACAAAACTGGTTCAGGATTGAGTCATGAATATTTTTCAAGCATATTGAATTCCTTGAAAAATGAGGCTGAAGCCAACGGATATGATATTACATTTATCTCTAATCAAGTCGTTGGCAATTGCACAACATACTATGAGCACGCGAAATATCGAGGATGCGATGGCGTAGTCATTGCTTCGGTTGATTTTCACGATCCACAAGTAATCGAACTTGTTGAGAGCAATATTCCAACTGTTACTATTGACTATGTATTTGATGGTCACACATCTATCATGTCCGATAACGTAGTTGGGCTTCACGATATTGTCGAGTATTTGCACCGTATGGGACATAGAAAAATTGCTTTTATTCACGGTGAAAACACGGCAATTACGCAAAAACGTTTAGCTAGTTTTTATAAAACGTGCGAGGAATATGGAATTGATGTTCCTGACGATTATGTGAAGGAGGGAATGTATCACGTACCAAAACTAAGCGGAAAAGCAACGCGAGAATTATTGGCATTGGACAATCCTCCAACCTGTATTATTTATCCTGATGATTATTCTTCTTTGGCAGGTATAACTGAGATTGAAAGATCCGGTTTGACCGTTGGAAAAGATATTAGTATAGTCGGATACGATGGAATCAAAATTTCTCGCTTCATTAGGCCAGAGTTAACAACTTACGTTCAAGATAGTGAGGAAATTGGTAAAATGGCGACAAAAAAAATAGTAGAAATGATCGAGAGTCCTAAAACCTCGGTTGCTGAGCAAGTATATGTCAAAGGACATTTGCAAGAAGGAAAAACTGTTAAGGCTTTAATAAGTGAATAACTACATTATCACTTTTAAAGATAAATTTGTTTCTAATGAAAGGAAGGGAAAACATGCAGAAAAAAATTTTACGTTTAGTTGTTGGTGTTGGAACAATTGCTGCTTTGTGCTCTTGCGGTGACACCTCAAATGTCTCAGGTATTAACACCGATGGGACAAACGAAGGCGATGTTTTAAACATCCGTTGTTGGAATGATGAATTCCAAGGTAGATTTAGAAGCTATTATCCAGACTATATGGAAACCGACAGTGATGGAAACGATATTCTTAGAGACGGTACAAAAGTCGTTTGGACTATTACCGCCAATGAAGATAACGCTTACCAGAACGCACTCGATGTTGCTTTAAAAGCAAACGAAACTGCTGATGCTGATGACAAAGTCGATATGTTTTTAATGGAAGCTGACTATGCCCTTAAGTACGCCGATTCAGATTATTCATTGGATGTGAAAAACGATTTAGGCCTTACTGATTATGACCTTAGTCAGCAATATCAGTATACCAAAGATATCGTTACCGATTCAAATGGCGCTTTGAAAGGTGTTTCTTGGCAAGCTTGCCCAGGATTATTTGCCTATCGGAGAGATATTGCTAAAGAAGTATTAGGGACTGACGATCCCGATGAAGTGCAACAGCATCTATCCAACTGGGATGATTTCAATGATGTAGCTGCACAAATGAAGGATAAAGGATATTACATGTTGTCAGGATATGATGATGCTTATCGTGCATATTCCAATAATATTTCTAATCCTCTTGTTAACGATAATGATGAAATTGTTATTGATCCCATGATTGAAGAATGGATTGATACAACTAAGTATTATAGTGATATGGGGTACAATCACGGAACAACCCTTTGGGATACAACCTGGAGTGCTGATCAAGGACCTAACGGAAAAGTATTTGGATTCTTCTATTCTACATGGGGAATTAACTTTACACTTGAAGGAAACTCACTTGCGGATCCCACCGCTGCTAAAGAACTTGGAAATGGGTTGTATGGACAGTACGCTGTCACAGAAGGACCTGCTTCATTCTATTGGGGTGGTTCTTGGTTAGCTGGTGCTAAAGGTACTGATAATCCTTACTTAGTTAAGAAGATTATGCAAACTATGACATGCTCACGCACCGTGGCAAAGCATCTAACCTTAGATACGTTGGATTATACCAACAACAAAGCTGCTATGGAAGAGATTGCCGAAGATGATACTTATGGTTCGGAATTCTTAGGAGGACAAAACCACATTGCTTTGTTCGCAAAATCCGCCGACAAAATTGATATGTCAAATATTTCACCATATGATCAGGGTATCAACGAAGGTATACAAACATCGTTTGCTGACTACTTCGCTGGATCGGTAACCAAAGAACAAGCTTGGGATAACTTCTACACAAATATTGCCGAAGTATATCCTAATCTTCAAAGAATTGAAGACTAGTTAAATTTGATTTGATTATAACAGTTGTGATTCGGGCTCTTAGATAGAGCCCGAATCCAATTGTCATTTATTCTTAAGGGGAGAATTTATGGATAAACGAATGAAGATAAACAAGCGGAAGAAAAAGATGAGTTATGCAAAATGGGGATATATTTTGTTGATTCCTTTTTTTGTGGTATTTATTATCTTTCAATTCATTCCGTTAATGCAGACATTTTACTATTCTTTTTACGAGTACTACAGTATAGGATTGTCTGAAATTGGTCCGAACTTTGTCGGGTTTAGCAATTATGTGAAGATATTTCAAGGATCCATCCTAAAATATGCTGGAAATACGCTTATTTTGTGGATTTTATGTATTATTCCACAAATGACTATTTCCCTGTTGCTCGCAGTTTGGTTTACCGATATTCGTTTGCACTTAAGGGCTACCGGTTTCTTTAAAACAGTTATTTATATGCCGAACTTAGTTATGGCTTCGGCTTTTGGTATGTTATTTCAAATGTTATTTGCATCTAATGGTCCTATCGTCGATCTTTTGATGGATTGGGGATGGATTGAGGAGACATTTAATATTAATCAATCTGTTTGGGGAACAAGAGGAGTAATTGCTCTAATGAACTTTCTCATGTGGTTTGGAAATACTACCATACTACTTATGGCTGGAGTCATGGGAATCGACAATTCAGTTTATGAGGCAGCGACAATCGACGGCTCTGGGCCATTCAAAACATTTTTCCACATTACCATGCCACTGCTGATGCCTATTTTTATATATGTTGTCATCACTTCCTTAATCGGTGGTGTGCAGTTATTCGATGTAGCACAAATATTCACTTCTGGATCAGGGGCAGTGAATAATTCATCAAAGACTTTGATGATGTATCTATATAAGTTAATCGGGACTTCTAAGAACTATGGAGAAGCTGGAGCAGTTTCAGTTGTCTTATTTGTCTTGACTGCCTTCTTGAGTTTCCTCGTCTTCGCATTCACTCATAGAAATCCTAATAAACTATCTAGAAAACAAAGGCGCTTGGTTAAAGAATATCAATTGAAGGGGGGAGAAAAAGATGCTTAGTTCAAGTAAATCTCTCGAAGTAACAAGAAGCGAAAAACCAGAGAATAAAAGGATGAAAATAACATTTGACAAAGCTGCCAAAAGATCAAAAATTGTAGTTATTATTCGAAAGATAATTGTATATATCGTTTTGATATTATTGTCGATATTATGTGTGTTTCCATTTTATATTCTAATTGTCAACTGTACTCGTTCTAACTTTGAGATTCAACAAGGATTCTCTTTCACATTTGGCAATTTCTTTTTATACAACTGGGAAAGTTTATTCAGCGATACGAATATTCCTATGGCCAAGGCACTGTTAAATTCACTTTTTATCTCGTTGTGTACTGCTACATTAGCGGTCTATTTCTCGAGTTTGACGGCTTACGCTTTCCATCAGTATAACTTCAAAGGGAAAAACGCTTTATTTACATTTGTTTTATTGATCATGATGGTTCCTACAACTATCTCGAGTCTTGGATTGTTAACCTTAGCGGCAAAGTATAATTTAATCGATACGTATTATCCACTTATTTTACCTGCTGCTGCTTCGCCAATTATCGTATTCTACATGCGACAATACTTAGATTCGGTTATGCCAAAGGAACTAGTAGAAGCGGCAAGAGTTGATGGCTCTGGCGAACTTAGTATCTTCCACCGAATAGTTATTCCAGTGTTAAAACCAGCGATGGCTGTTCAATTTATCTTTGCTTTTGTCGCATCTTGGAACAACTACTTTTTCCCAGCGTTAATTATTCAATCGACAAATAAAAAGACCGTCCCTTTGATTATAGCGGGATTGGTAGCATCAGATCCAACTACATTTGACTTAGGGAAGGTATACATGCTGATGACAATAGCGATAATACCTTTGCTTATAATGTACTTGCTACTTTCAAAGTTTATTATTAGAGGTGTAACCTTGGGCTCGGTGAAAGGATAAATCAAAACGCGCCGTGAATATATGCTGTATTTGCGATATATTCAGGCGCTTTTTTCATGGATGCTTGTTACTAGTTGTTAGTGAAATTCCGACATTTTTTTCGCGCGCAAAGTAAAATTAAAATATTCTTGCACTTCATCTATAGTGTCGAATTTTGCCATGAAGAAATAGTCACCTAGTCCATCGACAAGAACGGATGGATTGTTGTTGCAATAGCATATTTGATTTTTATATTTATTGAGAACATCGTTCCAACTA
>Ga0172378_10001261_pt1 | contig 23251 bp, 35 predicted proteins | sample GrowelOW332metaG_FD_119755 | JGI IMG/M metagenome (GOLD analysis project Ga0172378, IMG submission 119755) | Groundwater microbial communities from an aquifer near a municipal landfill in Southern Ontario, Canada - Pumphouse #3_1 metaG | ecosystem: Environmental > Aquatic > Deep subsurface >... | reverse complement strand
GATATTATTATAGGAACTGGTCAAGTAGACGGTTTATTAAACGTAGATGGTAAAATAGATGCTTCTCTAATAGAAGTAGCTGATATTATAATAGGAACTGGTCAAGTAACTGATTTATTAAACGTCAATGGTAAAATAGCTGCTAGTTTAATCGAAGTAGATGATATTGTGATTACAAATTCGATAAGCATAGGTGGTACCCCAGAAAGTCCAAACTTCGAAGTAGATGATGATGGTTCTTTCTCAATTGGTAAAGGAAATATTGTGTTTCAAAATAATAAAACTACAATAACTGGTGAACTTAATTTAGACGTAGCTGCTAGATATTTTGAAACGCAAACAAACCCATATTTTCATGCGTATGACGTTGTTGCTGATGATAGTTTAGCCCCAGAACAAAAGATCCAAATTTCTCTTGATTATTATTATATAAATGGCTCAACTTATCGACATATTATTATTTATCTTGATGGTATTCAAATAGACCAAATAAATCTAGATATTGGAATGTCCGGGTGGAATGTAACATCTGTTAGTAGTAATTTGTCTTTTAAAACAATAAATAAATTAACATATGGCAATTGGGAATTTCATTTAGAGACTCTTTTGCCTGTTCCATTGGGTACGCTTGCGAGTACTAGTTTCATTATAAAAGAAGAAAAAAATGTTAATGTTATTTTAGAACATCTTCTTTCTGCTTCAAGTAACAGCTTACAAAATCCATATATACATAGTCATTCAAATTTTGATGAATTAGACGTTATTGATCAAGAATTATCGAAAGATTCGTCAGTAGTTTTTAAATCCGTAACTTTTACAGATACACAAAACAAACCTTTTACAATAAATTATACCGAAATTATAGATAATTTAAATGCTGACCTATTAGATGGCCATCATTCGTCAGATTTTAGGCTAGTCGACGATCCTATATCAGTTGATGATATAACTGATCTTGATACTAAATTGGGTGAAAAGATTTCGGTAACAGAAAAAGGCGCTAATAATGGTGTTCCAACATTAGATGAAACAGGTAAAATACCTTATAATCAATTACCAGACCAAGGGTTTATATTATCTGAAACACCACCAGCCAATACACCCGAAGGGTCGATCTGGCTAAAAATAGAAGAAATAATAGAGGAGTAACAAAATGGCAACAAAAACAGAATTGGAAATTCAAACTGAGCGACTAGAAAAACAAGTCGAGCAACTAAAAATACAAGTCGAGCAATCGGAAAAACAAATCAATCAGCTAGAAAAACAAATTGAGTTCATAACCGAAGAGAAGCGATACCTTGCTCAAGCAGTAAATACAAAAGACAAGGAGATATCAAACCTAATAAAACAGGCAGATAAATCCGAGATAGCCGCTGAGCTTCAAAATAGTAAGGCCTCAGATGAGAGATCCAAAGGTCGAATAAGAGACCTGGAATCAAGAATCGAAGAGCTAGAACAGATCGAAAAAAGAAGAGTAGAGGAACTGAATAACTACATTTTTATGCACGGTGCCCTTATCAAGACAATACAGGGAGTACTAGAATCAGCATCGCTACTCAACGATAAAGTGACTAAAGAAGTCATGGAATAGGAGGAAAAATAAATGGCAGTAAGAGTGTCAGGTCAAGTCAAAATAAGTGGCGCTTACACAAATACCTACTTCCCGGCGCACATTAAGAGTGTCGTTGGCCTTATGAGCGGCACAAAAATCGATAAAAGTATTCTTCCCACAGCAACAGAATCCGATTTAGGAGCTGTAAAACTATCTGCGGATTATAATGCATCTTCACCAGGAGCCGACGTTGTACTAAGTCAAGGTGGAGCAAAGACATTATATAATGCTCTTGTATCACGAGTACAGAATCTCGAAAGTCCTCTTGACTACATAGGAAGCGCAGATTTCAATTGGATAACAACTACAACATCGGCTCAAATTACAACAGCAATTAGAGCATATGTTGATGCAAATATTTCAGATGCCTTAGTTTTTCACGCTGGTCACACAATACTTATATACAATGAAGCATCAGCGGCAACGGCATATAAGCAATCTGTAGGACCAGCATTTGTGACAACAAATGGGTACTGGTTATGGATCTATAATGGGGTAAGTTGGGATGCCGCTATTGATTTTCCTGATGTTCCAACATCGGACTACAGTGGAGCTACAGAATCTGCGATGATTGCAGGAATTATCACAAAGGCGATGTTGTGGAAGCTCAAAGGAATCCAAACAGGGGCCCAAGTAAACACAGTAACAAGCGTGGCAGGTAAAACAGGAGCAGTAACTCTTACAAAAAGTGATGTGGGGCTAGCGAATGTCGAGAATAAAAACTCTGCAACAATAAGAGGAGAAATCACAAGCGGAAACGTAACCGCAGCTTTAACATTTACACCATACAATGCAACAAATCCAAGCAGCTACATAACCGCAGCAGGCGCACCAGTACAATCAGTCAACAGCAAAACAGGAGCAGTAACTCTTGCAAAAGGCGATGTAGGTCTAGGAAATGTAGATAATACTGCTGACTCTGCTAAAAATGTACTAAGCGCAACAAAATTAACAACGTCAAGAAAAATAGCAAATGTAGACTTCAATGGAACAGCTGACATAGCGATACCATTCGCGAACTTATCAACTAAGCCTACAAACTTATCCGGTTATGGAATTACAGACGCACAAGCAAAAGACGCAGACTTAACAGCGATCGCAGGACTGAGTGCGACAAGCGGAACGTTAAGAAAAACAGCTGCTAATACTTGGGCTTTAGATGACTACATGGAACTAAAGATTTACGCTTCAGCACCAGCTGTGGCAAGCGTTCCCGAAGGGCGAATCATATTAGTACAAGAAGAAATTATTACGTAAGGTTGAGAGGAGGAACGACAAATGGCTTATAACACAAATGCCTACGTGAAAGTCGGCGCAAGTTACCAAAGAGTCAACCTCTCCTCACATTGGGATATGGTGGACGGGAAACCTACAAACTTTACGCCCACTGCTCACAATCATGATGCGAGTAATATCAATACTGGAACATTAAACGCTGATAGGATACCAAATTTACCTATAAGTAAAGTAACGGATTTACAAACAACACTAAATGGAAAAATCCCATACAATGATGTGATGATGCCAACTAACCCATTTGGTGGGAAAAGGATTTATATTAATTCAATTGATAATGCTTTTTATGCAGCAGATAAGCGATTTGTGGTAACTGGAACTCGTCATCTCGTTTCATATAATGGCGAGACTTACCCAAAATTAAATCCTAATTATGTTGCTTTATATACTATAACCGGTACTGGTACAACCAGGACAATTACTAATTCACCCGTTCCTTCGAATATCGTTGTGTATGAAAATGTGTATGGAAATGATAATCTAAAGTATAATCCAACACATTATTCATATGATTCAGGAACTGGAGTTATTACGTTTACCTATACACCATCTGGAACAATTTATGTTTATCCTGATTATCAAATTCAACAGTATCTAGATAGCCCAGTAGTTGATTCAGTAAGTGCTGGAACGCTTGCAAACTTATTTGATGGTTCTTATGAATCTCAAATTACGGTTGCTAATGGATATTATCTTAAAATTAAGATTACTCCAAACACAAATTGCCACACTAATTTCAGTGGATATCCTTATGGTTCTTATTATTTATCCTATTATCACACCGGGACCCCAGATAAAGCTGAATATAGAGTTTATAACTATTCATATCGTCCTCATACACCAGGATGGAAAAAATTAGACATGACTGACTATACTGGTGCTAAGACTGCAGCAGGTTATATCCAAGCAATTTCAGATGAAAATAACTATGGTAGAACAATTGTAGAATTTATTATTTATGGCCATGATACGAGTGGTGGTGCTAACACCACTTCTATAACACAAATCGACTGTAAATTGTCACGCCCTAATCTATCGAACGACGGATCAACCGTTACAAAATATGGTGTTAATAAATTGTATTATCAACTTAAATTGGGAACTGCTGCATCTGATAATGTGATTATTGATCCTTCTGGTAATATTGTCTTAGGTGGTCAAAATGTAGTTAAAAATGATGATTCAAGACTTCTAAGAACAATTAACAATCCAACAGCATTGATTACTGGTGTTGATCTAAATACCCTTAATCTACCTGGCTATTATGCTGCTTCAGCAGGGGCTATTTGTGTTTCTTTAGTGAATCGGCCAGTTGATGCTAATGAGTGTAGTTTAAAAGTTGAACTGATGAACAGTGGACTAAGTACTAGCTATTTAAAGCAAACATTTTCTGCTAATGTTGGCGGTGTACTTAGATTGTTTGAAAGATATCGAAGCACCACATGGTTATCATGGAAAGAAATTGCGTTTGATATTTCTGCATGGGCCAAAGCATCTACTAAACCATCCTACAACCAAGATGAAGTAGGAAATGGCACAACTTATAAAAGAGTAACTCAATCAGAAAAAAACGCATGGAATGGTAAATGGACAACACCCCCAATAACATCTAGTGACGTGGGAAAAATAGTCACAGTGCAATCAGGAAGCAATGCGCTAGGTCTATCTAATCCATCAGTTGCGGGTTACACTAAATGTTTTACAATAAGCGCAACGGATGTCGGCGCATCGGAATACACAGAATACGCAAATGGGAATGGGTACAAAGACATAATCATAGTTTACAACACAAATTCCTCCGGATACCCGTCTAGTGACAGTCAATGGATATACGCAAACACCACGGTTATAAAATCCGGAACTTTTCCAGGACTTGCAAATAGCGGGTTCGACATTTCCCAGGATTGGTGGTACTTTTACTGGGATTACACAGGACAGACCGGAAAATACCTGTCAGTGTGGGGGAGATAAAAATGTTATACGATAAACTACTAGAAAAGGGAAGAATAACCCAAAAAGAATATGAAGAAAAGAAACTAGATACCTTTAAAAATTATAGGGTTTTAGTTTTTAAAGCCTATGATATTTACAAGACCAATGTCATTTATGGTCTCGAGATTGAAACAGAAGAAGAAAAACTAGAACTAATACGATGGTATAACCGTATGAGGGATTACCCTACCATGATGGCAACTGAAAAAGAGTTTCCGGAGATACCAGAGAAAATACGCTATTACATGGGGTGATAAAAATGGATCCGATAATCAAAAAAGATTATATTCAAAAATTAGAGGCTAGAATAGCCGCTTTGGAAGCATTGCATTAACTTGATATTTGGGGTAGGTTTTATACTTACCCCTTTTATCTAAATAAATAAAGGAGAAAACTTATATGAATTTTGGACAAGCTTTAGAACTACTAAAACAAGGCAAAAAATTAGCCAGAAAAAATTGGAATGGCAGAGGCATGTTTGTGGTATATCAAAAAGGATATCCTGATGGAATCCCGTGTAATAAACAAACAGCTGAAGCATGGGGTATGAAAGAGGGCAACCTATTTAAGGTTGAACCGTATTTACAGATTAGAATGGTTAATGGTAATCATGCAATGTGGGTCCCGAGCATTAATGATACGCTCGCGAACGACTGGCAAGAAGCCGTAGCATTTGATATTTCACAGGAATCGCCTGTTGACGAAGTATCAAAAGATTCTCTTCCTGGTTGGATGATTCGTCTTAAAGATGAAACTACCGAACTTGCTAAAAAGGTAAACGGTCTTCATGACTATATGAAAACACCAGCCTTCTATAATCTACCAAGAGTAGATAAAGATCTATTATATTCTCAAGAAGCCGCTATGATGAAGTATTTACAAATTCTAGGAATCCGATGTGAACTTCATGAGATTAAACTAGATATCTAAAAAAAAACAAAAACTTCGAAAAATAGAGGACGTAAATTATGACAGAATTTTGGAAATGGTTTCTTATCATTGGCGGAGGAATGATATTCTTCATCAGTGTTCTTGACTCTGCAATCAGAGGATTCAAATATTTAAAAACAGGTAGAAAAACAGCTGGAGATCATTTCAGTAACAGGGTGAAGAGTGTTATCGCTGAAGATAGACATATAAACTGTCCTTGGTACTTAAATTCTGAACGTGACGCGAAGGCTAGAGATCGTGAAGTACAACTATTAAAAGAAGCAGTTATTGCTGAATTACAGCCAATAAAACAAGATATTGCTGAAATAAAAGACTTAACTAAACGACTGCATCACTCACAGATGACTGACTTACAGATTAAATTGTACCATTTATATCAGGAAAAGTTTGATAAAAAAGGTATACTTACAAAAGCTGAACAATCCAACTGGGACAAGTGGTTTTCAGATTATACATTGCTCGGGGGTAATAGTGATATTAAGCGTATGGATGAGATTATTCAATCTGCACGTAAAGAAATGACTCTTGAGAAAACACGTAAGAACAAAGAGGAGGCCTCTGGAAGTGAAAATTAAAAATATGATTCAAAGAATTACAGCAATTCTAGTATTCCTGGTCGGTTTGATATTTGGAATATTAGGCTTATTTGGGGTTAACATCACAGTTAACCAATCGGATGTTAATAGTATTATATTTGGTTTGGGTGCTGTTATCGCAGGTTTGATTGAATTAGTTCCAATTTTAATTGGTCTTGTAAAAGATAAAAAGTTTAGGGAGCTAATGGCAGTTGTTAATGATGTTGTATGGTCTGTGGAAGAACTTAAAGGTTTGACTGGACCAGAGAAAAAACAAAAGGCTATTATTGCTATTAATAAAATCTGTGAAGACCGTGGAATTGACTTTAATGAAGTGCAAGTTGACAATATGATCGAATCGGTAGTAGCAATTTATAACACAGTTGTAAAAAACAAATAAACCATATAGGAGGAAAAAACTATGGAAAAAGTTGTAAAAATTAAATTTCAAACAGCAGAAGGGTCGACCCCAGTAAATGCAATTCTTGTGATGGAAGCGCCAGAAGACTTACCTGATGGAACAGTTGGATATATGTTGGTAAAGACTGCTGACGGCGTTGATTGGGCTGCAATTCCGTTTGAGATTCCAGCTGAAGGAACTACGGGATACGTGTTAACAAAAAAAGCTGAAGGGTATGAATGGGCTGCCGTTCCTGTTGAAATTCCAGCGGAGGGTACGACAGGGCATGTGTTAATAAAGACAGCTACTGGCGTTGAATGGGTTGCCGTTCCAGTTGAATTACCAGCGGAGGGTACGACAGGTCATATTTTGACTAAAACTGAAGGCGGATATGAATGGGCTGCAATTCCAGCAGTGGAACATCCAATTCCAGAATTACCGGTAGCGGACGGAGATTACAAACTTAATATTACTGGTGGAGTAGCGACATGGGTCGCAATTTTATAAACCATTAGTAAGACATTTTAGATAAAACAAGGGTGGGTCGTAGGGAATACAAGCCCTCTTGTTTTTTGATATTTAGGCAAACTCGCATTATTTACAACTTATATAATGAAAGAGGAGGATTTAAAAATGAATGAAAAGATGATTAAAGTTTTAAAAGGTGGAGCTATTGTGGTTTCCGGTATATTATTAGGTATCTATAATCGAAGACAGAGAGTCAAACACGATATGTTGATGGCAGAAATTGCTATAGAAAATCATAAAGTTGTTAAGAGAGCTGTAGAGTTTATAATGGTACATGATGATATTTTGAGAAAGCACGATGCAAAACTAGCTAAAACTGATATGGATCTTAGAACCCATTTAATGAGTCATGAAGTTTCTAAAAAGAAGTAAAAGCCTAACAAAGGCTCTTGCTTTTTATCGCATATTTTACAATGCCTTATATGAAGAGAAAAGGAGAAAGATATTATGAAAATAAAATTCATTAAGGAATTTCCAACAAATTTAGCGGAATTAAAAGTAGGGACCGTGGTTGAGGTTGTAAACAAAAAAGAACCGGATAAGCATCAGCATTATATTCGATATCAGATTAAGGTTAACGATACTATAGGGACTATTAATATTCCAGAAATGTTTGTGGAAGAAGTAGTGGAATGAGAGATCAGCAATGATCTTTCTCTTTCGCACATTTTACAATGTTTATTATGGAAAGGATTGGTGTTTATTATGAAATTAATAGGCGGATATTATGGAAGTTATTCGTATATTGCTATCTATCAAGATGGAGACAAAGAAAAAACTATGGAGTTTGTTTCTGAGGAGGAAGCGAACGAATATTTCAATGAACGTAAGAATGAATTAAATACCGATAAACAATAAAGTAAAAGCCTAACAAAGGCTCTTGCTTTTTATCGCATATATTTCATATACTATAATGGAGAATGAAAGGAGAATAGATATTTATGGACGAAAAAAAATTAGATGAAATCCTAAAAAACACGAAGCAGACAAACATGCTATTGGAATCAGTTGGTATGGTGTTAAATTCGGTTGCTGTCGTTGGGATATTTATAGTAGTCGTACTTAAAATTGTATGCAACAAATGAAATCCAAAAAACTGCGGGGGATGCATTTTCCCTAATGTTTTATTAGGCAAAATTTATTAGCCACGCACAAAAATCAAGTTCTATAATGGCATAGAATGCTAAAAAGTATAATTGGAGGATTATAAAAATGTTCGGAAAATTATTTAAAAAAACAGCAAAAAAAGTTGAGAAGGCTATCGACGAAGCGGCAGAGGACGTTGGTGATGTTGTCACAGACGCAAAGAAGCTAGTTGCGGATAGTCGTGGTAAGTTAAATACTATCATGGCATTAGCCATAGTGGGTTTTGTGTTAGGTATTACCGCTGACGTTATCTCGATTGCGGTCGGTGTACGAACGATTAAGCTGTTAAAAATTAATGAACGTTAATAAAACACAAAAATGTTTTGGAGATGTTTGAATTTGGTTAGGATCTACAAGGATCTTAGCCTTTTATATTTTATGAAAAGGAGGATTCAAAGGTGGACTTTAAATTTAAGTTATTAGACCAGGTTATACTAAATAATGGTCAAAAAGGTGTTATATTTACAGTACCGGGTTATTCCATCGACAGCACCCCAGATAAAAATGGTGTACCAGTGTATGGCGTTTTGTATATTGATAATAAGGGATTTCATTATGGACCATATGATGTTGATGAGAATGGTATGGAACTTTATGTTGAGGAAACTCTGTAGTGGTTGACGTAAAACGTGAATATACCCCACATATTAACCAGAATGATTGTTGGGCATTGGTTCTATCCAAAGTATCCGGTAGACAATATAATGATATTTATCAAGAGATTCGCCAAAAAGGGTATGCGGACGATAACGGCTTGTTCTCACAGCATATGAATGCTATTTTAGAACAATATGGATATTATCCAGTTCAAATAATAAGTTGCAGACAACGGTCTAGATATGGTAAGGTCGCAATCAATATTGATGCGGTATTAAGGGCTTTACCTGATGAAGAGATGGTTATTGGCTCTATGAATTTAGAGAAAAAACTATCACATCTAAGTTATGGATGCAGAGGTGTTGATTATACAACATCAGAAACTGACGATTCAATGTATGACCCAGTTTTATATTTATGGGTTAAACGCAAATAATACAGTTTATATTATGAAGAGAGGTGGATACTATGAGATTAAGAATGGTAAATCCAATAACATTATTCTTTACGATGATGTTCAAACTTATGATAGGGTTTTCAAACCTTATGGCTAAAATGTTATATGAGATGTTTAAGTTTTTAGTGCATATGTGGAAAATGCTATTAATAGGTATGATAAACGTTGTAAGACAAATGTTAGGTGGAAAGAGATTTACAATCCGTAAGTTCCGTTTAACAAGAAAGAGAGAGGTCTAGCAAGGACCTTAATCTTTTAATTTGATTTTTATTTTTCTAGTTTAGGCAATAAAAAGAAGAAAGGAGCTCTAATGGAAAAGATAAAAGTTTATGTAGTTGTGTGTTCCTATATAACAGACGATGGTATAATTAACATTGAATTGGACAAGATGTTAGAGCGCCTTCGTATTAATAAAAGCGAATATTATTGGGGGACTGATCACAACATACAAGACGTTATACGATGGAACATCGATAAGCGTTATAGAGTTAAATATATAGTAACATTTAAGTATGTGCCTGTTGATAAGATTCCGAACCTTATATTTCATACAACAGACTATAACAATGCTGCACAAACTGTAGAATATATGACTATGACACACGACGCATATATTAGACAAATGTCTGATGCAGAAGCTGAATTGAAGTTAAGACGATATGGTAATGACTACACTAAACAAATTAAAGGAGGGAAATAGTGTGAGACAATATTTTATAGACGATAACCCCGTCACAAAAGAAGTTTTTAAAGAAAAAGTAACAATCGCTTTAAAAACATGGTTCGAAGATCAACAAAAGACACTCTTCAAAAAATTCAAAAGGGAAGCATTTTACCATCACCTTGAGGATTACCTTGAGACTTATTATGAATCAGCAGGGCTAAACAATGATGTTGCCGAAATTGTAGAGGACGGCAATACGGTAAATCAAGAATTGAATTTATACGGGCATACCTATATGTACGAGAAGGTGCATAGTAATGAAAACTAGCATTGGGTTATTGATATCTGGTACAACGTTAATTACGGGTATTGTCATTGGTAAAACTTTTGAGAAACGCAAGCATGATATTCATGTTGGCAGTTTGAGACTAGATAAGTCGGAAGCAGACGAACCAATAAGGATGTTCTTAGAGTTAGAGGTCCCATTGGACTCCTTAGAAAAGATGAGCACTGTAGTATTTAAAGTTGTAAAGGAAAATTATATTTCGCATAAATAACAATTACTATAGTGAACAGAAAAACTGTTTAGAAATTATAAGGAGAAAAATATGGAAGCAAAAGTTAAATCAGATTTAATGAAGGGCATATCTTCGACCACAGCACAATATTTAGATATTGATATTATGGACGTAGATAAAGTTAAGGCGCTGAGTATTTTAAGTAAGGAAGTAAAACTAGTTAGTGACGAGGAATCAAATGATTTAGATTTACGGATTAAGAATGAGCGGCTTACCTTAGACAAGAAAAAGATTGAAGAACAAACCAAACTAGATCAACAAAAGTTGAAACAGGAAGAGGAAAAGTTAAAAAACCAAAAATTAAATGAGGATGAGAAATTAAAATTAGAGAAATCTAAGTTCACACTTCAGAAGAAAATTGACTCAAGAAAGTTAAAACTAGAAGAACGAAAACTAGAAACTCAAAATTTAATTGAGGAGAAGAGACTTGAACTTGAAAAGTGGAAACTTGAAATTGAGACTAAGAAACTTGAACTTGAGAATCAGAAACTTATTAAGGAAGAAGAAGCTAAATTAGTCGAAGCAAAAAAATCAAAGTGGGACCGAATCGTTAACACGGGATTACGCATATTTGAAATAGCAGTGCCATTGGCGATACATACGGGGTTAGTATTAATGGATTTTAAACTAGAGTATTTAGACGATGGTATAGAACCTTCAAAAATGAAAGAATTGATGAAGCACATTTATCGAGGAAAGTAACAATAAAAGTAGGATGTTCAATAAGATTAAAGGGCGTAGAACAAAGCCCTTTGACTTTTGTTATCGCATATATTACAATTTGTATAATGAAGAGAACAGAAAGGAGACTTATATTATGGGACGAAAAGAATTGATATTGAAAATAGTAGGATTCTGTTTGACCGGTGCACTTGGTGTAGTTCAGATAATTGTGGATTTAAAAAGAAAAAACACAATGTCCGAAGAAGACAAAGAAGACATCGCAAACAGAATAGTAGCTAAACTCAAACCAGTTAAGTTACCAAAGCCAAAAGTTTCAGAAAATTAGTATTCAAACTAAATGGGTCAACAATGACCCTAAAGTTTTATCTTTAACAAGGAGGATAATATGAGTAAAGATAAATTAGAAATCAAAGATATTCACACGTATTTAGTAAGTAGTATTGATGTAAAAGCTGGTAGTAAAATTGTTAGAGAAGTGGTTAGTTTACAATACAAAATTGTAGATGCCCCATCGTTTGAAAGATTGGAAAAAGATTGGAGAAACTACAAGCAAAATCAGAGTCTTGTTATTATGGCCATAACACATTTAAACACTCACCAAGAAGTATACTTCAATGGTAAGCCTGTAACAAATGTTAAACCAAATACAGAAGACACTAACGCTGAAGAGGCTCCTTCTGAAGAGGCTCCTAAAAATGAGAACGCGGGAAACTAACACAAACGAAAAAACAAACAGAAATCACCAAATATACTTAGAGCGCGAACAAGGTGCTCAAGTTATTGAACTTGCTGATAAATATGGCGTATCCATGCCTAGAATTCATAGAATTTGTATGAAGGAAGAAAATAAGACATTAAAATTAGAAAATGCAAATTTATTGGCTGAATTAAATCTTTGCAAAACAAAAAGAAAGTAGAAAGGACCTTATATATGGGCAAGAAAGAAAAAACAGTTCAGGAAGTGTTTGAAACACTTACAGAAGAACAAAAAAATGTAGTTTATGCTCTTATTGGGCAAGCATTAGAAGAAAATGGTGGTCAACAAAATGAGGAGGACGACAAAATGAAACAAAATGCGAATTTATTGGCTGAATTAAATCTTTGCAAAACAAAAAGAAAGTAGAAAGGACCTTATATATGGGCAAGAAAGAAAAGAAGAAAGCCATTCAAAAGGTTGTTTTGATTACAGGGGCTGTAATTTTGTATCAATATTTTCATAAAAAGAATACCGATAGGATTATAAATGCCATAAAATTAATCCAACATCTCAAAGTATAGGATATTTAAAGTATGTACTGGGACGATGTCAACACATTGCTAGCGTACGCAAGCGAAAGATATTCGCCCCCTAATGTACGTTGGAAAAAAGAAAAATTTCGTAAGAGATGCTATGAAATATACGCCTACGAAAACGTAGCAAACATGTGCATGGATAACCCATTTAAAGACCCAATAGATATTTTAGAAGAATACTTAATATATATTGAGGGTTGTATCTCGTATTTTAAAGACAAACCGTCTAGAAAAAAAGAGTACCTATACATGAAAACTGCTATTATTGGTTTATTGACAAAACTATAATAATGTTCAAAGGAGGAATATAATGAACATAAGAACTAAACAGACTTGGGCTGTTATATTATCGATCGGAGGGTCGATTGGCACGGTTGCAACTGCTTTCTTAGTTAGAAAAGCTGCAAAAAAAGAAGTTGATATTAGGGATTCTATATTTAGATCTGATCTTGACCATAATCAGGTAACTCCACCTAAACACGTGTTTAGGCAAATAGCGCCTGCTTATATTCCAGCAGTAGTTGCTGGTGTAGCTACTGTAGTGTCCACCATTAGCTCAACGATATTAAGTAGACGCGCAGAAGCATCAATAACAGCTATGGCGTTACTCGCAGATCAAGGCTGGCGAAAGTATAAAGACACTGTTAAAGAAGTACTTGGAATCGATAAACATGTTGATATTCTTAAAGGAATATCTAAAAAGGAACAAAAACCTATCGTTAAGTCGGAAGACACAAGAAAATTGTATTTTGAGGAGCATGTTGGATATTTTCTAGCAGATCCTGAAAGATTAGCGTTATCTTATGGCGATATTAACCAGAGACTCCAGATTGAGGAGTATGGTGAGTCATCGTATTATACAATGCTTTATAATTTCTTAAAACAAGCTGATGCGAAACTTTTAGATAAAGATATTGACCAAGAGGCATTGCAATGGGGTTGGTCTGCCGAATATTTACAAGAAAGGTACGGGTATCAATGGATACATATGGGCTACAATAAAGAAACGGATTCGGACGGTAGAGAATACACCGTAATTGAATGGTGTGAAGAACCTATTCTAAATCCTGGAGAATGGGGTGAAGTGTTTGCATATAGTGATACACCAGCAGATGAAGGATCATTTATGCCGGTAATGCCGGAAGGAAAGGATATTCTATAATGAAAATAGGAATTTTCAAGACAATTAAACCATTTGTAGCAAAGCATGAACCTGAGATTCTTATGGCCATGGGTATTAGCGGTATGATATTCTCTATCTTTTGGGGAGTTAAAGCTACGACTATTGCTGTACGGAAATTAGACTTAAAGAAACAAGAACTAAAAAAAGATAAATTAACTACAGGTGAAATACTTAAAGAAACCTGGAAGTTATATTTACCAATTGCAATAAGCACTGCCATATCTGTACCATGCATCGTTGCGGGCAATAGAGTTTCCACAAAAAGAAATGCCGCACTAGCAGCAGCGTATACCATATCTGAAACAGCTCTACAAGAATACCAGGATAAAACTCGTGAGATTATTGGTCCTAAAAAAGAACAAGAAATCCATGAGGCTGTGTCCAAGGATGTTGTTGAAAAAAGTTATGGCAAGTCTCAAATATTGTTAACTGGAGACGGCGAAAGTCTATTTCATGAACCTATTTCAGGAAGATATTTTAAATCAAGCTGGAATAAAATTCTGAAAGCTGCTAATGAATTAAATGCAGATGCAATTACAGATCCATTTGGACAAATAACTCTAACTAAATGGTATAATATTATTGGATTAGAGGGAACATCTATGTCTGACGATATGGGATGGAATATCATAAATGGTGTATCTGGGCTAATTGATATTCAAGTGGATTCGGTATTAACACCGGATAATACACCTTGTGGGTCTATTCACTATAATAATAGACCAAAAATGTTATGATAATCATGACTAAGTAAACAACGTGTGGATTCGGTATTAACACCGGGTTAAATTAAACCTGTAGCAGGTTATTATCTACCGACGGATAATGTAAAACTAGGCATCTACTACTGTTCGCTACCCGAGAAGGGTTTAAATATGCGCTGTGGTAGGTGTCAGTCGGACGAATAAAAAAATATGCTCGCATATTTTACATATGCTATAATGGAGAAAATCCAAAACTTCCAAAAGAAAAGGAGAAATAAAAATGGAAAACTTAGAAGTTAAAGATGTAGTTGAATTGGCAGCAGAAGTTGGGCAAAGCACTAAAGTTAAGTCTGGTTTGTTATTCGTGGCAGGTATTGCAGCAGGTATTATCGTACCTAAAGTATTACGTTGGGCAGGGAGCAAAGTGGCTGAGATTAGAGCAAAAGTACAAGCTAAGCGTCTAGCTAAACTAGAATCTAAAAAACAACAAGAAGAACAAGAGTAAACTTTTATCGAAGTTTTAAAGAATTTAGAAAAGAGAACTAGGTCATTATTACAATGGCCTTTTCTCTTTTACTTACAACTAATCATGGAGGAAAAACATGGAGGAATTTAAAGGTAATTCCAATGCTTCTAAAGAAAAAAAGACTGAAGAGCCTAGGAAAATTGACCCTATTACACAACAAGTAATTGTTAAAAAAGAAAGTGAACTAAAGAAGTTCAAACAACAGTTCTTTACTGAAGATGCCAAGTCCGTCAAAGGGCATATATTTATGAGTGTTATTGTTCCCGGAATTCAAAGATTAATTAGTGATGTTGTTAAAAACGGTATTGACTGGTTTATCTATGGTGTTAAGGGATCCGGAACACAATCGGGTGTTAGAAATGTATCATATTCTAGTTACTATGATAGAAACAAACAAAGTGCACCAACTATTCCAAATAGTGCATATAATAGGTCTGGCATCTATGCAGTAAATGAAGTTGCATTTATGGATCGAGGAGAAGCCGAAGAGGTTCTCTTACGTTTACGCGAGGAAGTCGAAAGATACGGAATGGTATCCGTTGCGGACTTCTATGACATGATATCTCAAAAACATAACTACACGGACCAAAAGTACGGGTGGAGAGACTTACGAGAATCAGAAGTTATTAGGGTTAGAGATGGATATTCTATCAGATTCCCTAAAATTATACCATTAGAATAAAGGAGAAAACAAATTATGTTATTAAAAAACATAGGTAACGTTGTAGTTTCTACAGCGCACAGACTTGGATTTTGGACTCGTAGAAAAAGTCCGGAACTATTAATCATAGGCAGTATTATTACTGCAGCAGCATCTGTTATATTAGCAGCAAAAGCAACTACTCATGTTGAGAAAATTGTTAAGCCTGCCAATGATAAAATTAAAGTCATCCATGATAAAATGAATGACGATAGTAAACTTGCAAGCGGGGAATACAGTATTGCAGAATGTCGTAAAGAACTAGTTGGCGTATATTCAAAAACTGGATGGGAACTAACTAAACTATATGGTCCTAGTGCTCTTGCTTTCTCTCTTTCAGTGATATCTTTATTAGGATCTCATAAGATTATGAAAGGGAGAAATGTCGCATTAGCAGCTATGTATACCACATTGGAAAATGGATACAAGGGTTATCGCGAAAGAGTCAGAGCCAAAATTGGCGAAACTGCCGAAAAAGAAATCTTCAGAAATATATATCCAGAAGAAACCCTTATTACTGAAACTGATAAGAAGGGTAACGAAAAAGAAGTAACAAAGAACATTAAAACGGCTCACATGGACCCTGATTCCGATTATGGATATTTGTTTGATTCCTCAAACCCAGATTGGAATAGAAATGGTCGCTTAAACATTGACTATCTATTAGGCAAAGAAAAGTATCTTAACCAAAGACTAATCGCACAAGGATATTTATTCCTTTATGATGTCTATAATGAACTTGGTATCGAACCAGGATTTATTGGCGAAAAGAAACTTCAAGCATCTAAAGTTGTTGGTTGGATTTACGATCCAGAAGATCCAGAAAGAGACAACTATATTTCATTTGATTTAGCGGATGCTATGGGAAACCTAACTGATGATGCTATGGAAATGTTACGCCAGGGTGAACGAAATGTCTGGTTAGAATTTAATCCAGATGGTGATATTTTAACTGGTTCAAATGGAAAGAAAACTTTCATGAAATACGCTAAGATTTAGGTGGTATATTTATGAAAACTACTATAATTTCAAGCGTTACCGGAGCACTTGGGCTACTTAGTGGCATTTATATTGGTTGGAGACTCACAAAAAAGAAATACGAAACTTTAGCGGACGAAGAAGTGGCTGCTGTAAAGGCGGCCTTAACTTCTCATTATGAGAAACTAATTCCAATTTCAGTTGTAGTCGACAAAAAACCGAAACTAGATGCTAAACCAGTACCCGCAGACAAAGATATTCCAGCGTATGTTGATTATGCAGCAAAGTACAAACCGGAGTCTGCCCCTGATAGAATCCCAGGTAAACCGGAGTCTGACAAATTAAATAAGAAGGAGACAAAGGTAGATAAATCGCCGTATGTTATTAGCCAAGATGAATTTAGTAACTCTGAATATGAGCTTAAAACTCTAATGTACTATAAAGATAAGGTTTTAGCGGACGACGACTACAATATTATTCATGATGTTGTAGGACATGTTGGTGATGAGGCTTTATCTGATTTTGGAAGATACGGTTCTGACGTAGTTTATGTTAGAAATGATGCTCTAGGTATCGATTACGAGATTCTTTTAGAAGAAAGATATTTTTACAAAGTCGCACCTAGAACAAAAACCGACAATGACGGTGACGATCATACCGAAAATGATTAATGATGGTCAACAATTCAATTAAAAATTTATATTTTAACTGGATGGCCACATTAGCCATTCCAGATGTTAGAGAGCGTGACGGGTATGAAAGATTACTCGTCGCCCTCAACGACACACGATTCTATTTTACAATTCCATTAGATGAAAACCGTCTTATTGATGGGGTACAGTTACGTTATAGATTTGCCTATGAAAATAATATACCAAATGATATTGTTAGTAATGAATTAGGCAATAATGAATGTTCTATGCTTGAAATGATGGTTGCTTTGGCATTACGTGGTGAGGAACACATAATGTATGACTCAGACCTTGGGAATCAACTTAGTAGTTGGTTTTCAGAAATGCTTAGAAGTTTAAAAATCAATACAATGACTAACCAAAACTTTGATCAACAATGGGTTGATTATCGTTTAGATTCGCTACTTAATCATGAATATGAACCAAATGGTTCTGGTGGATTGTTTACAATAAATAATCCAAGACAAGATATGCGTAAAGTGGAGATCTGGTATCAAATGTGTTGGTATTTAGACGCAATATTAAAAGAAGAATAAGGAGAAACTAAAATGAAAGAATTCATTAATAATCACCCATATATTACTGTTGGGATTGTTTATATTACTTGCAAGACACTGGTTAATATAGCAAAGATATTAAAAGGTACACCTATACAACAAAGACTTAGTGTTATTCATGTAATAACAAAAGAAAACCCTATTGATCCTAAAGGTGATGAACCTGTGAAAAAGGAAGAACAAAAAGAAGAAATCAGAGAGGAATAGTTAATTATGCTAGACTTTCTGATAATTTCAACCCGTAGTAAGCAGCGTGGTGTTGTTGAAATTTATCCGAAGTTCATCGTTAAAAAAAGTAGCGACTTGATGATACGAGGTGGCGATTTCTATGCCGTCTGGTTGGAAGATTGTGGATTATGGTCTACAAACGAGGAAGATGTTATTCGAATTATTGATAATGAGCTTGATAATTATGCTCGGTTAAACAAATCAAAATTTGAAGACCACGTTAAAGTATTACACATGTGGGACTCTGAATCGGGAATGATTGATATGTGGCATAAATATTGCCAAAAACAATTAAGAGATAACTATAGTCCACTTGATGAGAAAATTATATTCGCAAATCAAGTTACGACCAAGGAAGATTACGCAAGTAAGAAACTTAGTTATGCCTTAGATGAAAATGGTAGTATCGATGCTTACGAAGAATTAGCATCCACTTTATATTCCGAAGATGAACGCCATAAAATTGAATGGGCTATTGGTGCCGTTGTAACAGGGGAATCAAAGAATATTCAAAAATTATTAACTTTATATGGTCCCCCTGGCAGCGGTAAATCTACAGTATTGAATATTATTCAGCTGTTGTTTGATGGATATTACTCGGTGTTTGATGCCGATACATTAGGTTCTGCAACTGATATGTTTTCACTTGAACAGTTTAAGACCAATCCATTAGTGGCTATCTGCCATGAGGCCGATTTATCACGAATTGAAAAGAATACAAAATTAAATAGTTTAATCTCTCATGAACGTATGATTGTCAATGAAAAACATAGATCACAATATTCAATGAGATTTAACAGTTTCTTATTTATTGGTACAAATAAACCAGTAAAAATCACAGATGCAAAATCAGGTCTAATTCGAAGATTAATTGATGCTCACCCAACAGGTGATAAACTATCAATGACTAAGTATAATAGACTTGTTAAACAAATTTCATTTGAGATTGGTGCTATTGCAAACCATTGCAAGCATGTTTATTTAGAAGACCCAAGTGCTTATGATGATTACAAACCTGTCCTAATGATGGGTGAATCGAATGATTTCTATAACTTCGTAGAAGATAGTTATCAAATATTTAAAAAAGAGGATGGGGTTACTTTAAAATCTGCATGGGAACTTTACAAGATGTATTGTGAAAATGCAAGAGTACCTTATTCATTCTCAATGCGTGTATTTAAATCAGAACTTCGTAACTATTTTAAAAATTATGAAGAACGAATAAAAGTTGGAGAGGAATGGGTGCGATCATACTACTCTGGTTTCAGAAAAGAGATATTTGAAGCCCCTATAGAATCAGAAAAACCAAGAACACGTAAGAAAAAAGATGAACAGTTATCATTGATTGACTTTAAAGAACAACCATCAAATCTTGATATTTTATGTGCATCATGCACCGCTCAGTATGGCTATGAAACTGGAAGTGGAGCGCCAATGAGTAAGTGGGCTGATGTTACATCTGTTTTATCAGATTTAGATACCCACAAATTACACTGGCTAAAAGTTCCAGAGAATTTAATTGTAATTGACTTTGATATTACTGATGAACATGGTAATAAGTCATTTGAACGTAACTTAGTAGAGGCAAGTAAGTGGCCTAAAACCTATGCTGAACTAAGTAAAAGCGGAGGAGGTATTCATCTTCATTATATTTACAATGGTGACACATCGCAACTTAGTAGGATTTACGGAGATAGCATTGAAATAAAGGTATTTTCCGGAAATAGTTCATTAAGAAGAATGTTAAGTAAGTGTAATAGTGAAAAAATTAGTACTATTAACTCCGGACTACCTACGAAAGGAGATGGTAAAGTGATAAACTTTGAGGCTATTAAAAATGAAAAAGCTTTAAGAACTATAATCAAGAAAAATCTGAACAAGGAATACCATCCTGCGACGAAACCATCTGTTGACTTTATATTTAAAGCATTAGAAGATGCTTATTCAAGCGGCATAAAATATGACGTTAGTGATTTATATAATGTTATAGTTGCCTTTGCTGCAAGTAGTTCTAATCAATCAGATTATTGTTTAAAATTAATTCCTAAAATGAAGTTCAAATCGGAGGAACCTTCTGACTCTACTTTAAACGACGAACAGCCAATAGTATTTTATGATATTGAAGTCTTTCCTAACTTATTTATACTTAACTGGAAATTTCTAGGTGCCAATAGATCTGTAACTAGAATGATAACCCCAACAAGCCAAGAGGTTGAGGCTTTATTAAAATATAGATTGGTTGGTTTTAATTGTAGACGCTATGACAATCATATTCTGTATGGGCGGTTAGTTGGTTACACCAATGAACAATTATTTAATCTTTCGCAGAAGATAATTAATGAGAAATTGGGTTTCTTTGGCGAAGCTTACAATATTAGTTATACTGATATATACGATTACACTTCTACAAAACAATCTTTAAAGAAATGGGAAATTGAATTAGGTGTTCACCACCAAGAATTAGGGTTGGATTGGAACAAGCCTGTTCCTGAGCATTTATGGCCAAAGGTTGCTGAATATTGCGACAATGACGTATTGGCTTCGGAAGCAGTATGGAATGCTACGCAAGGTGATTTCAGAGCAAGAGAAATTCTAGCAGAATTGGCAGGAATGTCTGTCAATGAAACCACTAATAAATTAACAGAAAGAATCATATTTGGGCATGATAAAAATCCACCACTTAACTATGTAGACTTAGTTGAGGATTTTCCAGGTTATGAATTTGTAAAAGAGTGGAATCCTAAAACACAACGTTTTGATAAATTTAACATGTATCGTGGTGTAGACCTTGGTTTTGGTGGTTTTGTTTATGCGGAACCAGGAATGTATAGTAAGGTTGCTTTATTAGACGTTGCCAGCATGCATCCAAACTCTGCAATCACCATGAACATATTTGGAGAGTACACTAAGAATTTTGCTGATTTAGTAAGAATTAGAGTACTCATTAAACGTAAGAAGTATGATGAAGCTAAAAAGTTATTTGGTGGCCGACTAGCAAAATATCTTGACGACCCTAAACTAGCTAAAGATTTGTCGTATGCATTAAAGATTGCCATTAACTCAGTATATGGACTAACCTCGGCAAGTTTCAAAAATACATTCAGGGATCCTAGAAATGAAAATAATATTGTTGCTTTACGAGGTGCTTTATTTATGAAAACACTTCAGGACGAAATTCAATCTAGGGGATTCAAAGTTGCTCATATAAAAACCGACTCAATAAAAATACCGGATGCAACCCCAGAGATTATATCCTTCTGCATGGACTTTGCTAAAAGATACGGGTACGAGTTTGAACATGAAGCAACCTATGATCGTATGTGTCTAGTTAATGATGCAGTTTATGTTTCAAGAACACAGGATTGGGAAAAAAGCGGTGATGATGAGTTAATCAAAGCCAAAGGCTGGTCAGCAACCGGTACCCAATTTAAAGTGCCATATGTATTTAAAAAATGTTTTAGTCACGAACCAATAGTGTTCCGAGATTTATGCGAAGTTAAAGAAGTATCCAAAGGTGCTATATATCTAAACTTTAATGAGGGAAGTTATATAGATGAGGAAAGCTTACGCTTCGTTGGACGAGTTGGATTATTTACACCAATTAAACTTGGGTGTGGCGGTGGAGAATTAGTTAAACCCGTTAAGAAAAAAGATGGTAGTATTAGCTATGACTCTGTTACCGGCACTAAAGGATATCGATGGATGCAAGCGGACGAGGTTAGAGATAAGGACATGGATAATTGTATTGATCTGTCCTATTATACTAAGTTAGTTGATAATGCGATCCATGAAATTGATAAATACGGTGATTATGAGTGGTTTGTCAGTGACGAACCCTATTTGGAATTACCAATAGTCGATGAGCATCCAGACTATAATGTCAGCAATTGTCAAATAGACAATCCGTTTAGGCACGAAAAACCAGATGCTAATTAATAATCAGAAGATGGGTGGCTTACTCAGCAGCCCTTTCTAAACAAAAAGGAGATTATATTTATGAGTAAAACAGTAGAAAGAGCTATTAAAGCAGTAGAAGATAGCAAATTTGTATTTAAGGATCAAAACACTTTAGAAATCTTAAATGCCTTTGTATTTTGGACAAACTTTAAAGGTGAAGCAAACAAATTCGGAAACAAAGCAAGAACATTTAACTTAGCTGTAAACGAAGAAGTTGCTGGTATTTTAAAAGAAAATGGATGGAGAGTACGTGATATACAAGATGGGGAGGGAGCAACTTTATATTTTGTAAATATTAAGGTTAATATGAATTCCCCATATCCACCATTAGTAACTTTATTCTCTGAATTTAGAGGAAGGAGAAACCGACGTTCACTCGATGTGGAAAACGTTGGTGAATTAGATCGTATTGATATTCAATCAGCAGACTGTGTTATTAACGCATATGAATCCAAAATGTATCCTGGTAAAGTTACCGGATATTTGAAAAAGCTTAACATCATTCAAGAACCAGATCTAGAATTTGGGGGCAAGTATGACGACTGGCTAGATGAAGAGGATAAACAACCAGACTTTCCTGATGAGGATTAAAAAGTAAAGGAAGTGTATTATGGCAGGAGTACAATTGAGAGATTATCAAGAGGATGCTCTTAACAACATGAGAAACGGTTGTATTCTTAATGGGGGTGTTGGTTCTGGAAAGAGTCGCACCTCCTTAGCCTACTACTATGTTCTCAATGGTGGTGAAGTAAATACACAAGAGTATGTCCCTATGAAAGCAAGACCAATGGATTTATATATTATAACAACCGCTAGAAAACGTGACACTTTAGAATGGGAAGGTGAATTGACTAATTTCATTATGACACCCGACCCTACTATTTCACGTTACAAGCATAAAATAGTAATAGATTCATGGAATAATATTGGTAAGTACATTGATGTAAAGGATG
>Ga0172378_10001260_pt1 | contig 23256 bp, 14 predicted proteins | sample GrowelOW332metaG_FD_119755 | JGI IMG/M metagenome (GOLD analysis project Ga0172378, IMG submission 119755) | Groundwater microbial communities from an aquifer near a municipal landfill in Southern Ontario, Canada - Pumphouse #3_1 metaG | ecosystem: Environmental > Aquatic > Deep subsurface >... | reverse complement strand
TAAATTAGCGGCAAAAACTATGCTGTGCGAAATGTATCTCTATCAGCAACGCTGGGCGGAAGCTCGAGACAAAGCCCTGGAGGTCATCAACGCTGGCAGATACGCATTGGTGCCGGTTTCTACTTCCGACGATTTTTACAAAATTTTTGGTCCGGACGTTAACGGTACTTCCGAAGAAATTTTTTACATCAAATACAATACCCAGAGTGGCTCCAGGTTTGCATGGATGTGTCATACCACCGGTACTAACTATATTAACCCCACGCAAGGTCCAATGGGCCTTTACAGCTTGGCAAGCAATCAATTTATTTCAACATGGAGTAACAGCGATTTGCGAAAATCGTTTAATTTATACGACCGAACCGTTAGCGGAATCGCCCGTAAATTGTGTAAAAAATTTATCGACCCTGACCAGACCGGTTCCACTACCAGCAACGACAACCCTCTGTATAAGTATAGCGACTTGCTGCTTTATTACGCCGAAGCGGCTGCCCGCGCCAACAATGCGCCTACTGCCGATGCCATGGAAAAACTCAATATGATTCATCGTCGTGCTTACGGCAAAAATCCTTTAACACCAAATGTTTTGGTTGATTTTAAATTGAGCGATTACAACAGTTTGAACAGTTTTATCGACTTAGTGCTGAAAGAACGCGGCTATGAAACCTATTGCGAAGGAAAACGCTATATCGATTTAGTGCGTTGCGGCAAATTAGCCGAAAAAGTAAAATATGCCAAAGGCATCGATATTACCTCCGATGCAGCTTACTGGTGGCCCATTCCCGATATGGAATTTTTGTATAATCCTTATTTTGATACAGATAATGACCAAAATCCTGGATATTAAATAACTATTTACAAGAATCATAGCTAGCTGTAACTACTATGATACTTGTTAAAAAAATAATTCAATTGAATATGAAGAAAATATTTTATTTAACCTTACTTGTTTCAATTTTTACTATTAATAATATTTTTGCGAATAATGATGAACAGGTTAAAATATGGGAGGCTAAATTAACCATCCCAACCTACGCTGTGGGAGCCCCTGAAAAAGCACCTAGTTTTGAACGTAATTTTGCTTTTCAAAGAGCCAAGCGTGGTGTTTACCCTTATGCGATGAATGACAACATTACAAATGATAAATCAGATAAGGAATACAAAGCTTTATATTTAGAGAACGAGTATGTTAAACTGTGTGTATTACCTGAAATAGGTGGACGTTTGTTATATGCAATTGATAAAACCAATAATTATGATATATTCTATCACCAACACGTAATTAAACCTTCAAATGTTGGTATGACTGGTGCCTGGATTTCAGGTGGCGTTGAATATAATGTATTCCATCATCATAGAGCTTCCTCACAGCTTCCTGTGGACTACAAGTTGGTTGATAACGGTGATGGTAGTAAGACTATTTGGGTCGGTGAAACTGAACCTCGTCAGCGTATGTCTTGGACAATAGGTCTTACACTGTATCCCGGAAAATCTTATATAGAGGTTTCTGGCCGTTTAATAAACCAAACGCAGAATACTAATTCATTCCTTTATTGGTCAAATGTATCAACAAGTGTAAATAAAGATTACCAAATTTATTTCCCACAAAGCACTGAGTTTGGAGTTTATCACGCAAAAAACAGCTTCTGCCATTGGCCGAAAACTCATGAGTTTTTTGACAAAAAACAACATTATTTGGATAATGTTGATGCAAGTTGGTGGAAGAATCATCCTGATCCAGTTTCGATTTTTAATTTCAACACAAAAGAAGATTATCTTGCTGGTTACGACCATGGTAAACAAGCCGGAACAATGCTTTGTGGAGATCACAATATCGTAAAAGGTGGTAAGTTCTGGTTATGGGGGCCGGGTAAGTATGGAGCCATGTGGGATTGTAAAGTTTTGACTGATAACGATGGTCCTTATTGCGAGCTTATGGTTGGTGCCTATTCTGATAACCAGCCAGATTATAGCTGGATTAATCCTTATGAGGTCAAGACATTCACCAAATATTGGTATGGTATCCGCGATATCGACGGAGTCAAAGCCGGTAACGAAAGAGCAGCCTTGAATATTGAGGTCAAAGACAAGGATAAGGTATTTTTTGGTGCAAATGCCACTGAGAAGATTCAGAATGCAAAGATTATTCTCAGGAATGGTGACAAGATTGTTTTTGAGAAGGTTATTGACATAGCTCCGGATATACCTTTTACTCATGAGATCACACTGGCAAAAGTCAAAGCTATAGACTTGAAATTAAGTTTTGAGGATAATACAGGTTGTGAATTGGCATCATTCCAACCAGTAGTCAAAGACCAGAATAAACCACTTCCGGAGACCGTAAAACCACCGAAGAAACCTTCTGAGATAGGGAGTACTGAAGAGTGTTATCTGACTGGTTTGCGTAGCCGTCAATTTCACAATGCTTTTGTGGACTATATGTCCTATTTTGATGAGGTTTTGCACCGTGATCCCTTTGATACCCGTGCTAACACACAAGAAGGAATATATTATCGTGAAAGAGGCGATTACGAGAAAGCTGCTGCATATCTTCGCACAGCTATCAGGCGCCAAACGTACGACTACACTCGTCCGTCCGACTGCGAGGCGATGTACAATCTTGGCCTGGTTCTTAAAGCCCAGGGTGATTACACAGCAGCAATCGATACGCTCTATCGTGCCTCCTGGAGTTATATGTACACTTCTGCCTCAAACTTCCAGCTTGCTCAGATTTCCGTATTACAAAAAAATAAAAAGAAGGCTCTTAGTCAAGTGGCCGAGGCAATCACCTACAATGGAAATAACTTTAATGCTTATAACCTTCAGGCATCAATTCTTCGCACGCTGGGTAAGAACGACGAGGCTGTAAGATCAATCGATAGAGTTTTGAAAATAGATCCTGTCAATGCATATGCAACTTATGAGGCTGTACTTCTTGGCAAGACTTCAGAACTGGATTTCCTGAAGTTAATGCGTAACGAGGCTGAGTCTTATATCGAATTGGCCGTATTATACCTCAACAATGGTTTTGCGACAGAAGCTGAAGGTATCCTTATGAAAGCCGACTCACTAGCGGCATATCCAACTACCAAGTATTATTTAGGCTTTCTATGCGATAAAAAAGGTGAAAAAAGCGCAGCAATGAAATATTTTAAAGATGCTGTTACACTTTCAACCGACTATTGCTTTCCATTTCGTCTGGAGACAATGAATGTTTACAAGAAGGCTTTAGAGTATATGCCCAACAACGCAGTAACTTACTATTATATGGGTAACCTGATGTTCGACAAGCAACCTGATGTTGCTCTGGGATATTGGCAGAAAAGCATAGCTAACGATGCAACCTTTGCTATGGCGTTCCGTAACCTCGGATGGGGCTACAAGTTTCACAAGAAAGATTATGCAAAGGCAATTGAATATTACGAGAAGGCTATCAGTCTCGATCATACCCAGGCTATTATCTTTGAAGAGTTGGATGAGATTTATGAAACAGCAGGTGCTAATGTTAAGAAACGTTGCGATTTGCTTGCCACTAACCATGAGACAGTTTGCAAACGTTATGCATCTCTCGTTCGTGAGATTCGCATGCTTACTGCCATAGGTCAGTACGACAAAGCCATTTCTTACCTTACATCCTGCTTTTTCTCTCGTCAGGAGGGCGTAAATGACCTTCACGATGTCTATGTTGATGCTTGTTTGCTCGCAGGCGAGAGCGCTATGAATGCGAGCAATAGCACAGAGGCTGAAAAGTACTTCAAACTTGCGAATGAGTATCCGGAAAATCAGTGGATAAACCGCGAGGACAATTACCCCCGCAATGCTCAAATCTACTATATGACAGCTGAAAGCTACGAGAAGATGGGCAAAAAAGTCAAAGCCAAAGATTATTACAAACTTGCAGCCAGTGTAGAAACAGAGGGAACAGATTATTGCTACTACAAGGCTTTGGCCATGAAGAAAATCAATAAGAATGCCAAAGTTGATGCCATCTATAATAATCTGGTTAAGACAGGTAACAAAAAAGTTACAGACTATGTAGAAAATTTCTTTGTTTCATTTGGCCCTGGCCGTACAGTAGCACAGGTCAATACAGAGGCTTATTTTACGATGGGACTTGGTTATCTAGGTCTTGACAATAAAGCAGAGGCTAAAAAGTGTTTCGAGAAATCTATAGTTATAAAACCTGATAACATATGGGCTTTAGAGTTTATTAATCAAATGAAATAAATATGCATTGTCACTTGGGTTCATCCCAAGTGACTTTTCATGCAAAAAAAATAATTAGAATGAAGTTTATTAAATCAATTTTTCTAGTATTGGGCTTAGTTTCCCTGACTTTCACTACATACGCAAAGAATAGACCCGCACAGCGTTGGTCAGAAGAAAAAGCGAATGAATGGTATGCCCATCATAATTGGCCTGTTGGTGTGAACTATGTTTGCGCTACAGCCATTAACCAGTTTGAAATGTGGCAGGCTGAGTCTTTCGATCCTAAAACCATGGATGCCGAGCTTGGCAGAGCAGAGAAACTTGGTTTCAACACCATTCGTGTATTCCTTCATGATATGGTTTGGGAGGCAGATCCGCAAGGCTTTAAAGAGCGTATCAATACATTTCTGAATATTTCTAAAAAGCATAATCTTCAGGTTATCATGACATTGTTTACAAATGGTGGTAATTTCAATAATCCACATTTAGGCAAACAACCTGAATCTGTTCAGGGTGTTCACAACTCACAGTGGCTTCAGAGTCCTGGTGCTGAAGTCGTAAATGATCCAAAACAATGGGGGCGACTGGAAAAATATGTTAAAGATGTACTCACCACATTTAAAGATGATGACCGGATTCTTTTATGGTGTCTCTATAACGAACCAGAGAATTTTAAGCATGATGCACGTAGTCTACCACTCCTTCGTGAGGTTTTTAAATGGGGAAGAGAAGTAAATCCATCACAACCGCTTTCTTCTCCAATTTGGACATGCCCGGGTTTTCATGGTGTCCGTTCAAATTTTCCGATCATCAGTTTTCTGGGTGAAAATTGTGATGTCATGACTTTCCATTGTTACAATAATGCAGAGGAAATGGAGACATTTATTAAATTTATGCAACAGTACAAACGTCCAATTATTTGCCAGGAGTATATGGGCCGGCCACGATCTACTTTTTTTGAAATTATGCCCATTCTTAAACGAGAGAAGGTTGGCGCCATCAGTTGGGGCCTTACGGCAGGTAAGTGTAACTTTCATCTCCAGTGGTCAAGTAAAGCTGGTGATCCTGAACCGAAAGTGTGGTTTCACGACATTTTCCGGCTCGACGGAACGCCTTATAGCGAAGCAGAAATCCGCTTTATAAAAAAAATGACAGGGAAAACACCTCCTGTGGTTACCCGTGAGCGCTGGAGTGAGAAAAAAGTCACTGAATGGTATTCAAAATGGGGTTGGCTGCGCGGTTGCAATTTTATTCCGAGCACCGCTATTAACCAACTCGAAATGTGGCAGGCGGAAACATTTGATGCTACGGCTATCGACCACGAATTGGGATTTGCCGAAAATATAGGAATGAACTGTATGCGCGTCTATTTACACCATTTGGCCTGGCAAATTGACAAAGAGGGTTTTAAAAACAGAATGAACCAGTATTTAGATATTGCCGGAAAACACGGTATTTCAACAATTTTTGTTTTGTTCGACGACTGTTGGAATCCGACTTATGCTGCCGGAACACAACCCGACCCCAAACCAGGCATTCATAATTCGGGCTGGGTGCGCGATCCGGGCAATTTGTTGTTTGATGATTCTACCCTGATTGACACGCTCGAAATTTATGCGAAAGACATCCTGAATACTTTCCGCCACGACAAACGCATCGTATTTTGGGATTTGTACAACGAGCCGGGTAACAATGCTTTGGGAAACCGCAGTTTACCATTGCTCCAAATTGTGTTTGAGTGGGGACGCACTATCAACCCCGACCAACCGCTGAGTGCAGGCGTTTGGGACAATAAATTGAAAGAATTAACCCGCTATCAGTTAGACGAATCGGATATTATCTCGTATCATAATTATAAAGACGTAGAACACCACAAAACAACTATCGACTCGCTCAAACGCTTCAATCGACCAATTATTTGCACGGAATATATGGCGCGGCGCGATAAAAGTTTCTTCCAAACCATTATGCCTATGTTGAAAGAAAATAATATCGGCGCCATCAATTGGGGTTTAGTTGCGGGAAAAACGAACACCATTTTTGCATGGAAGAATCCAATGCCCGATGTAAAGGAACCACCCGTGTGGTTTCACGATATTTTCAGAAAAGACGGCAGTGTTTTTTCGCAGGAGGAAATTGATTGCATAAAACAATTAACCGGTAAAAAATGAAAAATAAAAGTATAAAATTATTAACCGCTTTTTCGTTGTTTCTGCTTTGTATTTGTTGCGGAAACAACGAACTTGTTCTTACTCCTGACCCCGAGTCACAATCAAAAATCACAATTCATTCGATTGCCGATTTGAATATGCGGGCGTCGGTCATCGATTCGCACAAAAACGACAAAAACAACGTTTTGGAAATGGATTTCCGCCGCAAAGTAGAGTTGAAAAGCGAATTGTCCTGCGTCGCGCCCTTCTATCCGCGAGTTAAGAAATTAACCAACGGACAATATATTTTGTTGTATATGGACGGCGCGTGGGGACCGAATATCTATTACGCCTTAAGCAAAGATATGCTTACGTGGAGCAATAGCCGACCGCTTTTTACTCCTTATCCACACGGAAATAATGATACGCGTTATTTTGCTTGCGCCGATGCAGCAGTTTTGCACAACGGCGACATTGTTGTTGCCTGTTGCTTCCGCGACCTGAACGGTTATTCCTCACATCCCGAATACAGCGGTTTGATGATGCGCCGCAGCAGCGACAACGGACAAACGTGGACAGATGAATACCAAATTTATCAAGGTTCGTGTTGGGAACCCTACTTGCTACAACTTCCAAGCGGCGAACTACAAGTGTATTTTACCGACAACGATCCTACGCCAAGCATCAGAAATTCAGGTTCATCGATTCTGCGGTCGTTCAACAGCGGACAGACCTGGACACCTGCTCTTGGGGAGTTGCCAATTCGCGTGGTACATCAGTATACTTATACCAATCAGGACAACATAAAGATTTTTACCGGACAAATGATTTCGACTCGTTTGCTGCACGACAATAAAACTATTGCTGTTGTTTGTGAATCGCGCAATGATTTCAACGGCACAAATATGTGCATTTCCTATTGCAATTCCACCGATAATTGGGCGAAATCAATCGGACAAAACGAGGAAGGTCCTGCCAATCATCAATGGAATGTGATGACAGGCGTAGGTCCCTATCTCGCGCTTTTCCCATCGGGCGAAAGCGTATTGTCATATTCTGCCCGCATCGGCGGTAGTCTCGACGGACATATTATTTTGCGTATAGGTGGCGTAACGGCCAACGATTTTGACAAGGAAGTTTACAACAAGCCTTTCCCAAATGCGCCAACAATATGGGGATCAATGGAATTGGACGACCCGCACACTTTGATAGTTGCAGCCCCCAATTTCCTGGACGGAAATGATTACACAAAAATTAAAAAAGCCTCATTGCTTTTGGGTAAAATGACCTTGAATCACCGCATTAACGCGCCAACCGACACTCCGACACTCGATGGCGACAATGCCGATTGGAAAGACAACACCGATGCATTTTTCCTTGGAAGCGATTCGCGCTCGCAAGCAACATTCCGTTTTGCGCACGACAACCAAAAACTCTATCTGTTAGTAGAACGGATCGACGATTACCTGACCAGCGATGACGCGTTGACCCTGATGCTGAACAACGGCACTAAAACGCTGAAATTCAAACTTAATTACGATGACGCTTCCAAAACTCTGGCAACGGATAATCCAGCTATCGAATGTAAATCTTTCCTGTCGGGAAAATTTAACGACGGCGCACGCGACAAAGGCTGCATCGCCGAATTGGCAATTCCCGTTTCGCAGTTAAGTCTGGGGCAAAAAGTGTTTTTCAATGCCGTATTGCACGACAAAGACGTGAACGACGGTTTTAATGGGCTGACAGAGAATGTTCCGGCAAAATGGCTTCCAATTACATTAGATTAAATACAATTTTTATATGAAAAGGTATCCGAAAAGCATATTCTATCAGTTAACTGGTGTTTTATCTTTGCTAGTGATGTGTATCTGTTGCGGGAATGACGAACCCGGGACGGATCCCACCCCCGAAGAAACGCAAATAACCATTCAGTCGATTGCCGATTTGAATAAGCGAACACAGGTCATCGACTCGCACAAAGACGAGAAAAACAACGGTTTGGAACTAGATTTCCGCCGCGCCAAAGAATTGAGCAGCGAATTAGCCACTACTTCGCCTTATTATCCCCGCGTGAAAAAGATTTCGGAAGGTGCGTATATTCTTTTCTATCAAGATCATCAAACAGGCGACAAGAGTATTTACTACGCTTTGAGCAAAGATTTGCTTTCGTGGAGTGCGAGCCGTCCGCTGTTTACCGCCTATCCCCACGGAAACGACACGCGCAAATTTGCCACCGTTGATGCTGTGGTTTTGCACAACGGCGACATCATAGCGGTTTGCAGTTTTCGCGACAACAAAGGCTATTCTACCCGTCCGCAGGACAGTGGCCTGATGTTACGCCGCAGTTCCGATGGAGGCAAGACGTGGAGCGAAGAAGAAATTATTTACATCGGCTCCAATTGGGAACCTTACCCGCTGCAACTGCCGAGCGGCGAAATACAAATCTATTTTACCGACAACGATCCTACCCAAGGCATCCATAACTCCGGTTCATCAATTATCCGCTCATATGACAATGGCATGACCTGGACACCCGAAAAGGGAAAACTGCCCATCCGCGTTTGTCATCAATACACTTACACAAACGACGATGGTGTGAAGATTTTTTCAGGACAAATGTCGGTTGCACGACTTTTGCACGACAACAAAACCATTGCAGTAGTGTGCGAAGCACGTCTGACTTACGAGGGCGTTTACCGCATTTCTACTTATTATTCAACAAATAATTGGGCGAAATCCATCGGACAAAACGAGGAAGGTCCCGACGACCACCAATGGAATATGTGGTCGGGCTCAGGTCCCTACCTCTCGCTTTTCCCTTCCGGCGAAAGCGTGATGTCATACGGAGCAAAGGTAGGTAACGAGCGTTCCAACCGCGGAATAATCCTGTTTGGTGGTCCAACGACTCGCGATTTCGACAATACGCGTCCGTTTTATCCTTTCGGGAATTACGCTCTTGGTTTTTGGGGCTGTTCCGAAATTGACAATCCTCACACGCTGATTGTTGCGTGGCCCAATATCGTTACTTCGAATACAAAATCAAGCATCTGGCTCGGTCGAACGATTTTGAACCATCGTATCAATGCACCTTTCATCATGCCAACTATTGACGGCGATAACGCCGACTGGAATAACAATACCGACGCTTTCTTCCTCGGAAGCGATTCGCGTTCACAGGCTACTTTTCGTATGGCGCATGACAACGATAAGCTCTACCTTCTGGTAGAACGTATGGACGAATACCTGACTAATGACGACGCTTTTACAATTATGCTCAACAACGGCTCCAATACACTGAAATTCAAAATTAATTTCGATCAGATAACGAATACATTGATAACGGACAATTCAGCAATTGAATGTAAATCCTTCATTTCCGGAACATTCAACGACGGAGGGCGGGATAAAGGCTTTATCGCCGAACTGGCTATTCCTGTTGCTCAGTTGAGTCATAGTCAGAGAATGTTCTTCAATGCCGTTCTGCACGATAAAGAAGTGAACGATGGTTTTGAAAACCTGAAAGAAAACGAAGCAGCTAAATGGTTGCCCGTAGTATTAGATAAATAATAATTCACTTTAAATTTTAATATTATGACAAAAAAAATGATTTTAGGAGCAATCGTCCTGCTGTTGGTGGGAATATTGCCTGTTGGTGCGCAGAATACGCTTTATGTGTATGGTACCTCCGCAAACCAAATTTACCCGAATACACACAAAATTGTATTTACGGGCGCAAGTATGTTGGTTGTCGCCGCTGACGGAACTGAAAGTCCTGTTATTACTTACGATGCTTTGAAATTCTTTTCTTTAAAGAATTTCGACATTTCTACCGGCGCAAAACAACTTCCCCTGTTTGGAGAGGAACCTGTTGTCACACGCTACTACAACCTGCAAGGAATGGAAATTATGAAGCCGCAATCAGGAGAAGTGTATCTGACTAAATCAATTTATCGTTCAGGGGCTGTGAAAATCAGCAAGTCGGCTGTAATTCTATAATCAACAAAGGGATCTGCTCCCTCGTTAAAAACGAAAAAAATATGAAACTTAGGACGTTACTAACAAAATTATCAATTGCTTTGTTTGTCTGTTTCTTTTCCGGAAATATTTTCGCACAGGAAAATTTGTATGTATATAAAAACAACAGCACGAAAACAGCTTACGAATTAGATGCTATCCAACGTTTGACCTTTCTTGCCGAAGGTTTGGTAATCAAAAAAACAGATAATACCGAAACGATGGTTACCTATGCTGATTTGCGGTTTTTCTGTTTGAAAAATTATACAATTTCAGCTGTCGAAACAGCACAAACAGGAAATATCAGCGTTTGTTCCGATTTTATCAATGATTTGCTAATCATCAAAAACGAACAAACAATGAGCGAAATACGCCTCTACAATATGCAGGGGCAACTGCTGATGGTCACCCAACCGCAGGCAACAGAAATTACTTTATCCGTAGTCGATTACATTCCGGGAGTATATCTCCTGCATATCGCCGACGGCAATGGAATCCACAGTCAAAAAATCATTAAACATTAAATTTATCATGAAAAAGAATCATTTTACTCTTATGGCAGTCTTTGGTATATTCTTATGCCTCAACGCCAATATTTTCGCAGAAGACTATTATGTGTTGTACAAAAACAACACTGTTACCAAATTGTTTGCAGGCAGTGCCATTGATAGTGTACGCCCCGACAACAAAACCGCTGCTGAGAACCTGTTGTTTTACACCGGCGCGGTCCCCGAAACTGTAGTATTGCCCGACAGCGTAGTGTTTAAAAATATTACAGACCTCTCGAAAAGCGAAAAAGCAAACTGCTACATCATACCAAGCAGCGGAACTTATATGTTCGACACCGAATTGCGCGATGGAACGCTTAAAAGCGGCGATGCGGCCGATTATGTTTGGACGGATGTGAAATATCAAGGCATAAACATCAACAATGATGTGGTAGCAATTGACTCTCTTTTTACTGTTGGAACCGTTAAAGAAGTTAGTGTAGATGGTGTAGCTGATGCAAATTGGGTTATAAAAGATATTCAGTACATTCCGGCACTGAACAAAATTATGTTTACCGCTACCGGAAATATTGGTAATTCGCTGGTTGCTCTTTATACAGAAGGCGAAGGCGGGACACGTTCCGTTGTTTGGAGTTGGCATGTTTGGTCAACAGGCGTTAGTGCTGAAAATATGGAAATAGAATGGAAAAGTAAAAATTCAGTTACTTACAACCAATATCCTGTTGTAATATTAGACCGCAATATCGGTGCGCTTACTGCGGTTAATGTTGATAATTTACTTATCAATGGTTTGCATTACGAATGGGGACGTAAAGACCCATTCCCTACCGCACGCAAAATAGGCCAGAAAAGTTCTGCTCTTACAGAAGCCACTCCTTTTGCAGACGCAATGCCTGTGAAATTTAACACGGCTTTTGGTTCCGGATTTTCTTATTATGGTGTTACCACTAATGCTGTAACGATGGAAAGTAGCACCGCTTACCCTACTACGTTTTACAGGGGAGCAACAGCTGATGCAAATACCTGGGCAACAGACATGAGTGGTATTGAAGGAAAAAAGGCCTGGGGTGATATTATTGCGCCTTTTGGCACAGATTATATAGGTTGGGAAGCATATTCAAATGTAACTCCAAATGCCACAGAAACTTATGTTAATGGTGCGCGTCCTGCAAGATACGCAAAAACAAAATATGACCCCTGTCCTGCCGGATACCGCGTACCTACCGCCGAACAAATGTGGCTGACTTTTTCTGTAAATAAAGTAACGAGTAACCATACAGCTGTTGAAGGCGATCCGTTTTGGCAAAATACACTAACCGCGCGCAGTAATATAACTTTTGGTATCAAATATATTTGTCCGTCTCCAAATACAGATGTTTCAACCCGTATGCCAGCATCCGGAGAGCGTACCGGAGGAGGTAAATTGACTAGTTACGGTTATACTACTTATTATTGGACCGCCACCCCGAACGGCGCAGCAAATGGAGCCTACAATTACGCATTAGGTAACGACCCGCGTACCACAGGTGTTAATTCTTACGCTGCAGGTCGTCCGGTACGTTGTGTAAAAGAAGTAGTTGCAGAATAAGAATATTTTTGTCCGAAGGAATAAACATACTATAAAAAAAAAATTAATGAGAAAATATATAATTTTCACAATGTTAGGCTTGTTGTTATTGGCAGCCTGTACTGAAGAAGAACTGAACAACAACGAAAAAAAAAAACTGTCAGCTGTTATCAGTAATCCGATAGAAGGCGCAAAAAGCGCTTTTGCGAGCGGCGATGAAGTGAAAGTTTTTTCCGATAAAGATACAAAAGGCGGTATATTCTCTGCCAAAGACGACGGCATACTTGAAGGTGAAAGCATCGAAGGCGACGATCTCTATGCATTCTATCCCAATACAATGCAAGGTTTGTCTTTCGACGGCAATTATATATCGTTCCAAATGCCTTCTGACCAAAAATACACCGATGGCGAAACACTGCCATCGGTATATCCGCTTGTCGCTTCGGGTAGTAAGAAAGATGGTCTGACTTTCAAAGCGGTAGCCGCGTTGCTTAAAATAAACCTGAGGGGCGAAGGCTCAATTGCTTCCGTAAAAATAGAAGGGAGCGACAGCAATGGTAACGCCATGCCGATGTCGGGTAATGCCACTATCGACATAGACGACAGTTCGCTCTTTCTCGCTATGGAACCTACGGCAAACACTTATACCGCATTTAACGGCGCCCTTACGGCAGGTCTTAATACCTCGTGCTACCTTATTGTTCCGGCGGGAAATTATGCCAGGCTAACTGTTACTGTGTTGAACGCAGAAGGGGCAAATGTGCAGAAAATTTTTGAAAACGTTGCACCCGGACTGACGAGCGTTACAACGCTCGACGTTGACGTGCATTACGGAAGCAACATTAATCTGTCGACTGCCGGTTTGTCGAACTGCTACATTATAGCTGCAGCAGGCAATTACGCTTTCGACACGAAATTGCACGACAATACTCCTTTGAGCGGAACAGCCGCAGATTATCTTTGGACAGATGTGGAATATATCTGGACGTCGGAAGCCGAAAACGGTGTAAAGGAAATTACCGGCACGGTAGAACCGAAAAATCCTGAATATATTGTTAAAGATGTAGTTTACAATACCGAAAGCAAACAAATCACTTTCACCGCGACCGGAAATGTCGGTAACGTCGTGATTGCGTTGTACAACGACAACGGGGGTAAACGCAAAATCGTTTGGACCTGGCACATTTGGGTAACAGGGCAAACCGTTTCGGAAATGACCGTTGCAAACTGGCGCAGTAAAATGTTGTCGAACAAAGGGCAATCCCTGAATTGGCTCGACCGCAATATCGGTGCATTCAACATTACGAATGTAAATAATGTGGGCAACTATGGCTTACTGTATCAATGGGGACGCAAGGATCCTTTTATCGGCTCGCGTGTAACAGGCTCCACAGCCAACACTACGAGAATGGAAAATACGCCGTTTGGAGAATACACTATGCCGGTTTTAAACAATGAAGCATTTGATGCGCCGTTTTCATACAACAACACCGATTTGCTTACAGTGGCTCAAACGGCAGGAACGCCGACAACCTTTTATCTTAACGCCGACAAATGGGCCAGCGATATTCAAAAAGATGCTTGGGGTGATGGCGAAGCTCCTTTCAACGATTGGCAGACCTATGCAAAAAACACCGACCCGAAAGAAAATTTCAGCGATGGTGTCCGAAAAGGTTCAAAAAGTAACTACGACCCCTGTCCGCAAGGTTACCGCGTACCGACAGCCGAAGAACTTTGGCTTTCGTTTGCTACCTTTGGAATAGATAACAAAGAATATCCGGATTGGAACGGCAATGTTACCACTGTAAAAAGCGACCAGACACAAGGACGTAAAATAATAAGTTTTGCCGATCCGAACACCTTTACCCGTATTCCGACTCCGGGTTGGCGGCAGGAAGGCGCTTTGAACAGCGTAGGCTATTTTTCTATCTATTGGACTTCGACCACCGACCCTAATCCCGAAAAAGACGGTTGGGGATTGCGTTGGGTAGTTGCTTCAAATTTGCGCATCGACGGTAGTGGTACTGTGGCTATTGCGCGTCCTTTGCGTTGTGTGGCTGAATAATATTAAAAAAATGAAAATAAATAATTTAGTTTTAACGTTTGCGATGGTTGCGGTAGTTTTTGCCGCAACCGCGCAAACCAATCCTGAATTTGCCCGTCAAGTCGGACATGAAGGAACGGTTTTGCTAAAAAACAGAGATAACGCACTGCCTTTGGCAAAAGGTGCAAAAGTTGCACTTTTCGGCATCAACCAAATTGATTATATAAAAGGCGGCGGAGGTTCAGGCGACGTATATGTTGCTTATGAACGCAATCTGCTCTACGGTATGCAGGAAAAAGAAAAAGCAGGCAAAATTTCTCTTGTTCCCGAATTGATAACGTTTTATCGCGATGCTTTCAAACAGGGAAGTCGTTGTATCAATGAACCCGGAATTTCAGCTGAATTGATGCGGCAGGCAAGGCAAAAAGCCAACGTTGCCATTATTACTATCGGTCGTTATTCGCTCGAAGGCAGCGACCTCAGTGCAGGGAAAGGCGACTACTATTTGAGCGATTCCGAACAAAAATTAGTTGAACAAATCACAGCAGCAGGATTTGAAGAAGTCATCATTAATCTCAATGTTGGCGGAATGGTTGATACGCAGTGGTTTAAAGACAACTCAAAAATCAATACGGCACTTTTATCCTGGCAGGGCGGAATGGAGGCGGGGAACATCGTTGCAGATATTCTTACAGGCGACGCCTATCCTTCGGGCAAACTGTCGGATACTTTTGCCAAAAGTTACGACGATTATCCTGCTTCGGCATCGTTCAAAGAATCTCCTTATTTTGTCAATTACCAAGAAGATATTTATGTCGGCTACCGTTATTTTGAAACCATTCCGGGCGCAGCAGAAAAAGTCAATTACGAATTTGGTTTCGGACTTTCTTACACCGATTTTGCGATTTCAAATATTTCGGCAAAAGAGGCAAATGACAGCATTATTATTCAGGCAACGGTAAAAAATAACGGTTCTCGCAAAAGCAAAGAAGTAATACAAGTCTATTTCAGTGCACCACAAGGCAAGTTGGGCAAACCGGCAAAAGAATTAGCCGCTTTTCAAAAAAGCCGCGAATTATCTGCGGGCGAAGAGCAAATTATTACGATGGGATTTCCTATCGCCGATATGTCAAGTTATGACGATTTTGATAAAATTTTTCCCGCCTCATTCGTCTTGGAAAAAGGGAATTACAAATTTTATGTTGGCAACTCAGTACGAAATACAGTTAAGGCAAAATTTGAATACAAAGTCAAAACCGATCGCTCCGTTTTTCAACTTTCGCACCAGGTTACGCCGAAAGATTTGAAAAAACGTCTTTTGGCAAACGGCAGTTACGAAAATGTTCCGTCAATTCCAACCGCTGAAAATTTTGAACTTTCACAAGCGCAAAAAGCGCAATCAGACAGATTTTTAACACTGAAAGATGTCTATAGCAACCGCTCGCTGATGCCATATTTTTTGGCTCAACTCTCTGATGAAGAATTATTTATTCTCTCACGTGGACGTGCCAACAACGCCTATTCCAATACCGGTGGAATGGGTTATCTCCCTCATCGCGACATTCCAAATATCATTACTGCCGATGGACCTGCGGGTCTGCGTATCGGAAGAATGAATTATAAAGGGGAGCCGATTGCAACCGCTTTCCCCTGCGGTACGCAACAGGCTTGCACGTGGAATCCTGCGCTTATTGAAGAAGTAGGAAAACGAGAAGGCGAAGAATGTATTGCAATGGGTGTGGGCATTTGGCTTGCTCCGGGTATGAACATACACCGTGACCCGCTTTGCGGACGAAATTTTGAATATTATTCCGAAGACCCCCTGCTGACAGGCAAAACGGCTGCGGCGCTTTCTCGCGGCGTTCAATCGAAAAAAGTTGCTATTACGCTGAAACATTTTTGCTGCAATAATAAAGAGGAAAAACGCAACGAAAGCGACAGCCGCGTTTCCGAAAGGGCGGTGCGCGAAATCTATCTGCGCGGTTTTGAAATCGGCGTAAAAGAGGGCGGTGCGTGGTCTATTATGACCTCATACAATTTTCTGAACGGAATAGAAACATCGGAAAATTACAGCCTGATTACCAATATACTGCGTAAAGAATGGGGTTTCAATGGCGCAGTAATGACCGATTGGAACAACAACAGCCACCACGCCCGCGAAGCCCGCGCAGGCAACGACATCAAAATGCCGAGTAGCAGTTCTAAAACGCTGAAAGAGGGTTTGAACGACGGCAGCCTTACCCGCGCAGAGTTGGAACGCAACGTGGAATATTTGCTCAATATGTTTATGAAAAACCACCTTTTTGAGAATACTATAAAATAAATTATCACAATGAACAAATCATTTAAAAAATTAATCCTATTACTAATGCTTTTGACAGGCATTACCGGAACATTCGCGGCTGATAATTATTACTGCGTTTTCAAAAACGGCTTTATAAAGCAGTATTATCTTGCATCGGAAATTGACAGTGTTAAACAAACAAGTAAAACCGTTAATTTCTACAAAGGCGGTCAGGTGGAATCAGTGGACATTTGCCTGATAGACAGCGTAGTTTTCCGCACAACAATCGTAACGGATTTATCGGCTGCCGGTTATGCCAACTGTTATGTAGTCCCGCAAGCCGGAGAATACTCATTTGAAACAAGACTGTCTGACAACAGTCTTAAAACGGGGGATGCCGCCGATTATCTGTGGACAAATGTCGAATGCGTATGGACGGAAGTTGTAAACGATCACACTGAAATTACCACTGCCGTCAATCCAATGGATGCGGAATACATCATCAAAAATGTAGCTTATGATGCCCAAAATCATCGCATAATGTTTACTGCTACGGGCAATACCGGCAACGCAGTTATCGCACTTTATACAGAAAACGCAGGTGTTCGTACCATCGTTTGGAGTTGGCACATCTGGGTGACAGGAGAAAGCATCGACGGAATAACAGTCGCCAACTGGCAAAGCGAAAAATTAGCTGCTAACGGTCAGTCTATAACTTGGTTGAATCGTAATTTGGGAGCAACTTCTATTGACGCTGTCGATAATATTGGCAATTACGGCTTGATGTACCAATGGGGACGCAAAGATCCGTTCATTGGCTCTCGTGTGGTAGGTTTGTCAGCATCGCCTATCAATGACACCGCACCGTTTGGAACGTATTCGATGCCTGTAAAAACGAACGAAGCTTTCGGTAGTGGATTTATCACATCGAACAGTTTACCTACAGTAGAAGCTTCCGCACAATCACCAATGACGTTCTTTACAAATGATACAAAATGGGCGAGCGATATTCCTGTTTCGGCTTGGGGTGATGGAATCGCAACATTTGCCAAATGGTCGCAATGGGCAAACAATACCGACCCGAAAGAGAACAATTCTGACGGTATACGGAGCGGTTCCAAAACAATTTACGATCCCTGTCCAGCCGGTTTTCGCATGCCTACTGCCGAAGAAATTTATCTTTCATTTGTATTTTGGAAAGACGGTACCCACACGGATTGGGATAACAATATCGCCAATCCCGCCAAAAGTACGCGTACAAACGGTCGCCGCATGATTACCGCCGACCCGAATACTTGGACTCGTATTCCGGCTTGCGGCTGGCTCGACAATGGCAAAGTAATGAGCCTCGGCTCAACAACTTTTTACTGGTCAGCAACCATTAATCCCGAAAATCAATCGCAGGCAATGCGCTATTTGATGGGGTCGAACTGCCGCATCGAAGGCAGCGGTACCTTTGCTTTTGCACGTCCGGTACGTTGCGTAGCGGACAAATCGTTGGAAGCCATTCCTGATTTTACGAGTCATTCATCGGTCAGTGTAGATGCCAATTTGCAATCGAATATGGTGTTGCAGCAAAACGCCGTGTTTAAAGTTTCCGGTACAGGAACGCCTACGGAAAAAATCCGTGTTGCGGCAAGTTGGGAGCCTGTTTTTCACGATGTGACAGCAGGAAGCAACGGTCGATGGAGTGTCGATTTAAATATTCCGGCAGCTACCAATATTCCGCAAACTATTAAGATTCAAGGAAAAACGACTGCCGTTTTCGATAATATCCTGATTGGCGAAGTGTGGTTATGCAGCGGACAGTCGAATATGCGCTGGAATCTGAAAGATTGCAATAACGGCGCAGAAGAAGTTGCTTATTCCACTAATCCGAATATTCGTTTGCTGCTTATTACAGGCGATTCATCGACTGTAAAAAAAGAAGCGATTACCGAAAAATGGAAATTATGTACGCCAACTAACACCAACACTTTTTCAGCAGTCAGCTATTTTTTCGGACGTGAATTGCAAAAACGCTTGAGCAACATCCCTATCGGATTGATTACTTCGGCGGTGGGTGCTACACCTGTCGAAGTCTGGATAGATAAACCTCTGATAGAAAATGACCCCGAACTGAAAGCCGCCTCTATGTTACATTCCACTACGCAAGGCAATGGCTACGAAAAAGCGGGCGTTTATTACAACAGGATGATTTATCCGCTAAAAAATATTCCTATCGGCGGGGCAATCTGGTATCAGGGAGAAAGCAATCAGGGTTCTCCGTATATTTACGAAAAATATTTGCAAGCCATGGTCATCAGTTGGCGTAATGAATGGAACAGCCAATTCCCATTTTATATAGCGCAAATCGCACCCTACAAAAGTCAGGGAACCTATCCGACAAATTATTCGAATCCTGCTCTGCGCTTTGTGCAAACTCAAACATCGGAATCCATTGCACTTTCAGGCATCGAAGTGAATGATGATTTGATTACAGATGTAAACAATATTCATCCGACCAACAAACAAGATGTTGGTTTGCGTTTGGCATATCTTGCTTTGTCTGCAAAATTCGGAAAAAGTCAGTACAATGCTTTCCGTTGCCCAATTTACGACAGCTTCTCGGTTAGCGGAAATAAACTGACCGTACAATTCAAATATGCCGAAGCAGGCTTAAAAACAACCGACGGAACTGCACCGACTTTGTTCGAGATTTGTGGCGACGATCATGTATTTTATCCTGCAAACGCCGTCATAACAGGTTCAACGATCGAATTGAGCAATCCGGGCGTAACCGCTCCGGTTGCGTCACGAATGGGATGGAGTTATACAAAAGTTACCAATTTGCGCAGTGGTAATGATATGCCTGTCAGTGCTTTCCGCACTTACGATTGGACTGATACAACCGAAGAGGTGCAATGAAAATTAAAATATGTAAGATAGCAGGATTATTCATCTTGTTGGGATGTATTTCCTGCACAAAATCGAGTCGTTCAACGGTTGAAGTACTTCCTTTCGGTTGTACTTCAACCGGCGATTCGGTTTACCTTTTCCGTCTCACAAACCCTTCCGGCGCATCAATGGAAGTGATTGATTATGGTTGCAGGATCGTAAGCTTGCGTGTGCCGGATAAAAACGGGAAATTAGATGACGTCGTTCTCGGATATGACGATATACGAGGCTATGAGTTCGGTAAAGAACGTTATTTCGGCGCTTTGCTCGGACGGTATGCCAATCGCATCGCAAACGGCCGTTTCAGTATCGACGGCCTGGAGTATCAGTTACCCATCAACGAAAACCCCAACGGTCATCCTTGCCATCTGCACGGTGGTGAAAAAGGCTTCGATCACGTGATGTGGAATGCCGAGGCCTTCCAGCGCCAAGATACAGTTGGTGTTATTTTCTCACGACTAAGTCCTGACTACGAAGAAGGATATCCTGGAAATCTTTACTGCACAGTGAAATACAGTTGGCTACCCAATAACACATGGCGCATCGAATACTCAGCTGAAACAGACAAGCCTACAATTGTAAACTTGTCGCAACATTGTTATTTCAATTTGAAAGGCGAAAACTTAGGAAGTGTTTTAGATAATTTTCTCACTGTATACAGCGATTCCATCACTCCCAATAACGAAGGTTATATCCCCAAAGGTGAAATTGTTGCGGTAGAAAATACACCACTTGATTTCCGCACACCACATACATTTTTAGAGCGTATTGACCAACCTAATGAACATATGAAAATTATGGGAGGCTATTCTGCCAATTGGGTGCTCAATAATCAATCGGGAAGTTTTGAAAAAGCCTCTTTGTTATATGAACCTTTATCAGGTAGAGTATTGGAAGTTTGGACTACCGAACCAGGTTTATTGATATATACAGGCAAATCACTTTCCGACAAAATTACAGGCAAAAATGGGAAGAACTTATGTAAATATGGTGGGCTCATTTTTGAGACCTTACATTATCCTAACACCCCTAATCAGTCGAACTTTCCTTCATGCGTATTGCGCCCGGGGGAAGTCTATAATTCGGTAACAGAATATAGATTTAAAGTAAGGAAATAAGATATAAATGTAATATTTATCTACTAATCAAGCAGAAAACAACAAATATATATCTAAGGAGTAAATACGGTTTCCCAGTTAATGCATTCAGAACCTACGACTGGGTAGATGCAACAGAAGAACAAACCGACACAATAGGAATTTCCAAATAGTTATTAGAATTAATTTCGTTACAATTTAACCTTGACCGAAAGGGATAAGCAGTTATAAATATTATCTATTTTATGTATAAGCGTTTGGTTTATATCCGTTTTCTAATTTTGGTCAATTTTCATGAACAATAAATATGATTTATGTATGAATAATAACACTTTCTATGTATTAAGAATATTATTCTTTTATTTTATACAACTAATTTTTATTACTGCCGTTTTTTCACAGCAGCAAACCATAAAAATTACAAAAGGAGTAACTGTGAATAAGCCCATGATAATATATTCTCCTGAATATCAAAAAGAATATATACTTACTCATTATTGGGAGGATATTAATGTTGATTCTCTAAAGAGATCAAATGAATTAACAAATAATTTGTTCGCTGAATTTGTACATTTGTTATATCAAGTACCTCAAAAAACGGCTATTATTTCTTTAAAGAAAATGCTTAATTTATATTTTTCAGATGAATTAATATTAAACAAGATATTAAAACTCTCCGAAAAAAATTTCTTCGATCCAAATTCTCTATTCAGAAATGAAGAATTTTATATCCCAATAATTGAGACAGCTATTTCTGTAAATAGCCTTACATATAATCAAAAAAGATATTTTACAGATCAATTGGCCTTAATGAACAAAAACAGAATTAATACTTTTGCATCAGATTTTAATTTTACTTTGGCAAATGGAACTGTATTAAACTTGTATTCTATAAAATCAAAATATCTAATTTTGCTCTTTAGTAATCCGCAATGTCATACTTGTGAAGTAACTATAGACCAATTTTTTCATTCAGAGATTATCTCCAAATTACTAAAAATAAAGAAAAATAATTTTTCTTTAGTACAAATTTTAAATATTTATACTGACAATGATTTAAAAGTATGGTTTAATTATGAACGTTCATATCCAAAGTTGTGGATTAATGGATACGACAAGGACTTTGAAATTAACAAAAAAGGTCTTTATGATTTAAAAGCAATGCCAACACTTTATTTATTAAATGAAGAAAAAAAAGTAATACTAAAAGATATATCACTTTTAGAAATTGAAAATTATTTAATCTCAATTAAAGATAGTATATAATATTGAAGACTACTCCGATATAAAAGAATTAGTAATCGCACTATATGTTTTAAATTTCAAAGTCTTAATGCTTTTATGTTGAGACTTATAAAATTCAAAACCGATTAAAAACAATCTTTAGAATATCATTGTCAAATTTGATTCTATTTCAAATATTTTGCTGAATAATAACTATTAAATTTGGTTGAAATAAATCATACTATTATATCTATCAAAACAATAGACTAGCCTTATGAATTTAACAAACAATTACGGTTCCTTTTATAATGAATTGTCATTTTTTTTACCTAAAGATAATATATATGTTGACGAAATTCGCAGATTAGCTTGGGGGACTGATGCTAGTTTTTATCGATTAAAGCCACAAATGGTCGTTTGTCCTAATTCGGAAAGAGAAATGATTTCTGTGCTGAGATTATGTGATAAATATAACATTCCCATTACTTTTCGAGCTGCCGGGACTAGTTTGTCAGGTCAAGCTATATCGGACTCAGTACTGTTAGTTACTGGTAAAAATTGGGAAAAATACTCTTTATCTGAGAATGCAGAAACGATTACTGCACAATGTGGCATAGTGGGCGGTAGGATAAACCAAGTTCTTTCAAAATATGCCAGGAAATTAGGACCTGATCCTGCTTCAATTAATTCTGCTATGATTGGAGGTATTATTATGAATAATGCTAGTGGAATGAACTGTGGCGTTCATGAAAACAGTTATAAAACTATTGTTGGAGCACGAATTATTTTCTTTGATGGCACTCTGCTGGATACCATGGATTACAAAAGTTGTGAATCATTTAAACAAAACCATTCATATTTTATCCATAAAATTGACGAATTTAAAACTAAAATACGTTCAAATACCAAACTAACAGAAAGAATAAAAAGAAAATATTCAATTAAAAACACTACCGGTTTAAGTCTTAATGCATTTGTAGATTATGAAGATCCGATCCAGATTATTCTACACTTACTTGTTGGTTCGGAAGGTACATTGTATGCTGTTTTGTATTGATCCCCAGAAAGATATTCTTAACTTTCTCAGCAGTCACTGATTGCATTCTTTCCAGTTCCTGGTGGTAGATTCTGTTTAAAACTGATTTCGTGTTATCAATAAGGGCATTGATTTCAAGTGCTTTTGCGCTTCTTCCACTCATTTTTCCCAATTTTACGTCCCAG
>Ga0172378_10001259_pt1 | contig 23260 bp, 21 predicted proteins | sample GrowelOW332metaG_FD_119755 | JGI IMG/M metagenome (GOLD analysis project Ga0172378, IMG submission 119755) | Groundwater microbial communities from an aquifer near a municipal landfill in Southern Ontario, Canada - Pumphouse #3_1 metaG | ecosystem: Environmental > Aquatic > Deep subsurface >... | reverse complement strand
CATCACTCATCCCATCCCTACTCATCTCTCTCAATTCTTTCAAAGTCATATATTGACCCTCCCTATGCTTTAATTATACTATATCATATATTTTATACAAGAGTTAAATTATACAAGCCGTGCAAGTCCCCCCCAAACCACAATAATCATGAAATATATGTATTATTGTATAAATTATATGTTTCCTATTGAAATGGGAAAAAAGGTTTTTAAGGGTACCCATAGGGGTATGATATTCTTTTGAATACTTGTTCTTTCGCTATAATGTAAAATATATTATATACACAAAATGTAGGCTTAGTGTATGTTTTAGTGTATGTAAAATATGTTATATTTATGCCCACCCAGTCGCATTTTCCCGTTCTAGTGTAACCTATGTATCCTTTTTCTTATACTTTGTCGTTAAAAATATATAGGAAAAATATATAGAGAGTATGAAAAAAGCCTACACAACCTACACTAAATTATAAAATTACCACCCAGTCGAAATAATATTCAATTTTCTGCCTACACTAAACATACACACTTGCATATTTCTTACACAAAGTTTATAATTTTTATATGAGATTAAAATGTCGTTTTCAAAATGAAAACAAAGAATATAATGTCGTACAAGGTTCGACACTTTCTTGGGAATTTAATGAAACACTTGACGGGGGAGTAATCAATTTATCACAAATTGAAAAAATGGAAAACATTGCTCCGTTTGAATTAGTTTATGTTTTTGAAAGTGAACACAAAAAGTGGAATTCGCTTATACTTTCTTTTTCTATCAATGCAAATGGATATATGTGTTTTGGCTCTCCTTATTTTTATAATATTTGGAAAAAAATATATTCTGGACAACAATATGAATTAATAAGAGATAACACAGAACTTATCCCTAGTAGTTCTAGTGATTACCTAGCAATCAGAATAAGGACAAATACAACACACGGTATTAGATTTATAAAATATTATTTTTTATATGATAAAAATGAAAAAAAATTTATTAGCACAACGAAAGAAACAAGTTCTTTTTTAGATTGTGAATTTAGATACCAAGAACCGTTTTTAGAAAAATATTTATTGATTAATGCCTATCAAGAAACTCTTGTTAACAGAGCGAATGTGAAAAATAGAGAATTGATAAATCCTGCTACTTATTCATATATGATAACTCTTATGAGTGAAACAAAAGGGCTTGAAGGAGTGCTTTGCCCTAATTTGCAAATTACCCAAAGAGTTAACCCATTTACACATGAATTTGATATAGAACAAAGAAATTGCTTAGAGGTTATTTTGAATTATGTTGATTTATATTCGCCTATGATTAAAGTTATCGATAGTGAAACCGACCACACTCGGAAATATGTAAAAAAATATACAGTTGACACATATTCTTGGGAAAGTAGACAATTAGCGAAAAAAAATTGTCCAGAAATGTCTTTTGCTAATCAAAATTTAAGAGAAGTTATACAAAGTATATCGCAAGTATTGAATTATTTTCCATATGTAGAAAAAAATGTCATTAAATTTAAAGATGTTAGTGAAACAACGGGATATTTTGATGATAGCAAGTGCAATGTAATACAAGGTTCTCAAAGTTGCGATAGTTTCCAAGGAGGAACAAGAGTTTCTTTTCAAAATGCAATTAATAATTCACAAGTTACGAAACATATTCAAAATATTGGTTTTAGAGATAAAAACAAGGCAATTATTGTAAGCAATGAAAACTTAAAGATAGAATTAGATTACCCAATTTTTAAAATGTCTAAATTTGAAATTCAGTATTATAAAAATATAAAAGTGAAGCCACAATACCCTATTGGTGACATAAGTTCAAAAACGCAAAATACTTTTACTATACCATACTTAGTTTTTACTCCCATTAAAGTAATAATTATTTTTGATAAAACTTCTAATGTGATAACTCCTTTTATGACAGGAAACCCTTATTTGTCAATTTATTATAAAGGATTGTTTTCATCAGATTTTACTTATGAATTAACATCTTCTACTAAATCAGGAATAAATAGTATGGATATTTATTTAAAATTAGATATTGGAGACCAAGTTTATTTTCAAACAAAAACTGGATATTTGGAAGGAATATCAATCGAATATCTTAATGCAACTGATAAATATACAATTTTGTGCAAACAAGATATTACACAATTATTGCAATTAAATAGTGTTCGCTCATTATTAAGTCCTAATTATGAATTTTTTGATGAAAAAAAGTTTATGAGTTTAAGAGAATTATCTGAATATAGATATGCAACATTAGGATATGAAATAGGTGGAACTACAATTAGTGGTTTTAGCGAAACATATGATAAACCATATAGCGAATGGTGGAGGCAAAATCAAAATCAAAATAGAACTTATATAGAAAATATTATGGATATTGTTGATAGGTCATACCCTGTTGGAAATTCTAGTATCGGAAAATATATAATAGTAAGCAATGAAAAAGATGCCACATATAATGACAATGTGGTTATGCCTACAAGTGATAAATATAAAGGATTATTTTTTAATATTGAATATTATTCAATGAATTCTTTTGATATGGACTTTTTTAAAGAAGATTGCGATAGTTCTTTTATGAAAAGAGATGCTCAATCAAGTAGTCTTGCGATTATTGATAATTATTCTAATAACGAGCAAAGCAAAGTTAATAGATATGGAAATAAAGAGTATATTTTTAATGGTAGAGTTACCGATAGCAATGATATACAAGATATAGGAACTATTTATAATAGCGATAATAACGGAACACTAGAAGATTATGCGATTGATGAAAACACAAACAAAAAAGTTTATACAAAGTCTTTTGATGTAGATAGCGATGATGATAGAGTTATTATTTATAAAAAGACCATTTCGATAAATAATTATTTTATAACTTGTTCTTATCAAGGAACAAAACATTACTTATTGAAAGATTATTACACTACTTTATTTGGAAAATATCGTGTAACAAGTGTTGCTAGTTATAATGAAAGTGTATCAAGAAACGAGGTTATTAATACTTTTATCGATTTAGATACCACTAAAACAAACGATAATATCTTACCAAAAATAGAAAATAAAGATGTTTATAAATACTTTTTATATGGTGTTGTTCCTACAAATATGAGTGAGTATGAAGCACTAAAAGATGACAATGGAATTTATAATTTTGAAATATACAATAAAATGAATAAAAGTGATTTGGCTTATATTTATTCAAGATTTAAAAAAGGAACAACTAATGTCGGCGTTTATTTATTAGATAATATTGGGAATTTTGAATTGCCTTATAATGCCGTTGCAACAAAACAATCTTTGGTGTGGAATATTAAAATAAGCGATAATTATTCATTAGGGAATTATATTTCAAATATGAAAACTAACCAAGGGTGGTTTTCGTTGTTTTTTTATTTAGGAGATACTGCAAATCCAACAAAACGGACTGCGCTTGACTTAGAAAAATCTCAAAAAAATTGGGATGAATATAAAGGAGATTTGCAATCTTATTATCAATACACAAATCAATATGGCGAAAAAAATGGAATAGATATTTTTGTAGGAAAAAGAGATTTAAGCATTTACGGTCAACAATCTTTTAATGACAAATATAAAGAGATAAATGAAGCAATAGAAAATGTAACGGACAAAGGAAAGTATCAATGCAATGATATAAATATACCTGTTGGCGAAATTTCTTCTTCACGGGACTTATCTTCATCAAAAAAAGAATGTCTCTCTTATTTACTTAGTCATGGCAATTTAATTACTGGCGGAAAAGGAAAAGTATATGGTGCATGGTGCAATGTAACTTTTTCTTGTTATAGTTGGAAAAATCTTGTCATGGGTTTAGTAACAGTAAATGCAATAGGAGCAGTTTTTCCTTATTTAACTACTTTTATTGCTTATTATAATGGATTTGAATGGACAGAAGAAAATGTTTGGGAAAATATTAATAATGTTGCAATTTCTAATTTAACAGTTAGTGAAATATATTCTCAATCAATATGTTCTAAGCCATTACTTACTTTACAAGAAAAAAATAGTAATCCATTGATAGAATATGAAAACCAAGATATTTTAAAAGACAATAAAGAATGTTTGAATTATTCTTTACAATTTAATTATTATACTACGAATAAAGATATTTTTATTGGAGACTATTTTTCTAAACTAAATGGTTTAATATCAAGCGAAAATATAAGTATAAAAAATGAAAATGATGAAATTATAAAAGTAATGAGTTCGCAAAGTTTGGATAAAAGTAAATACGATATTTATTTTAGCGGAAATTATGATGATAGCATTAAACAGAAACAACTCCACATTACGGAATATCTTGAAAAGAAAAGCGCAGATTTAAATTCTCTACAAAATTATGCGTTGAAAATTAGACAATTGAATGTTTTAATCAGTGATATACTCAAACAACAATGTATAGAAAATTTGGGACAAAAAATTATTTTTAATAATCCTTTAATACTTGTTTCGCAAGTGTGTTTTGTACTCAATACAGTTAATCCCAAATTTTATATAATTATTTATGGATATTTACAAATTGTGGCTATAAGATGTAATGATAAAGATACTAATAATTTCACTTTGTTTTATGAAAAACCAAGTCAAATGTTAGATTTTTATTGTCAAAATATAAGAAATAATAGTTGGATGAGTAAAGTTGGACTTACCACTGGCAATTATATTATAGACCAAAGACCATTATTAAATGGTGATAAAGGCAGTATTAATGTTACTGGGAGAGATTATGAAGGCGAGGAGGCTACTAGCGGTTATAATACTCAATTTTTAGTAGGAAAAAATATTAGAATAGGTGGTGTAAACGATTATTCAGATATATTGATTGAAAAAGACCCAGATAATTTAGCGCTCACTAACGATTGGACAAAGTGGGTAGTTCCATTTATTCATGATGGATTTGATAAATATGCTTCACCTGATTATCTTAGTGTTTTTGATTATATGTCAACACCATATACTAATTTTGTTTTTATAAGTGGATATTATTTAGGAAGTTATTATTACTCAGATTATTTTAATAATATCAATTATATTAATAAAAATTTTGTTATTTTTTATTCACAATATAGTAAAAATAAATATACTTGTAATATCTTATCTAGTGATTTAGAACAATATACAGGGAAAGTTAGCAATATTTTTAGTGTAAATAACGAAAAAACTATTTCGTATCCTTATATTGAGATATTGAACATTATTTCAAATGCGAAATTTATTGGAGTTTATTATAAAAATTACAATGGCAATAATACTAATTCAACTTTGAATATATGGAATTTAGTTTTTGGAATAAATATAAATAATAATATAAAAAAAGGAACAAAGATTTTTGCTAGTTTTAAAAGAAATAAAAATGATTATGTATACGAAAATCAAGCAAATCAAAATATCGTTGGTAAAAATAAAAAATATAATAGTGATAATTATTTAGAAAATAACTATATATATGAAACAATTAGCGATAAAAGTGTTGTTTTTGAAAAAAATATATCTATTAGTCAATTAAATAATAATTTATATGCTCCACAAATTATAGGATATGTATATTATAAAGATGATAATATGGCTAATTTTGTTCTTATAAATAATAATATTTCTGATATAAATTGTGAATTTGTATTAGACAATATTTCTTTAATAACAACAGATTATACAGATAGCACTACAAGTCCTTATAATATTATAATAAAAGGACAACAATCTGTTGTTGTGAAAGCATATGTTGAAGATGCGAATTTAATATCTACTTTAACTATTACTTTCAGTAAAGAAGGCTATGTAAGTAAAATGTTGGTACAAAAAATAGAGGAATAATATGAAAAACAATGAATTAGAAGTAAAAGACATAAAAATAGACACTTTGGAAATTATTAAAAAAGATTTAGAAAACGCTATAAAAGAAAGAATGAAAGAAGATGCGATTGCTCAAAAATTTAATGTGCATATAGGAGATGACCAAACTTTTAGTGATAAAAATTTAGAGCCATACGATTTATATTTTGTTTTTTCAAGAAATAAAGTTGCTAGTATATATGATAACGATGTTATTCCTTATACTTTGTATGCTTTTGTAAATAACTCGCTTATAGATAGCGCAAGAGAAATATTAAATACTTTGTGCGATGTTGCTAGGGGATATGAAAAGAAAAACTATGTAACATATGTTGATACAAACGGAAATATAAAAACTGTTTTAGAGAGTAAATATAATTTAGAAAAATTGAATGGTGGTGTTGACATAGCAATATCTCCTATGTTTTCTCAATTTACAGAGACATTTGATAAACCTAGTGTATTGAATAATAATATTCCTGCTGGTACTGTTTATTTTTGCTATCTTTTTATGTCAATGACTATTATTTTTAATAAAAATATAAATAGTTTAGATATTGAAAAATTATATTATCTTTATGATAATGGAAATAATGTTATTTCTCAATTAGATATAAATGTTATACAAGCAACTCTTACTTTTAGTATTGAACACGATACGCAACCTTTTTATTTTAAAAATAACGACATTTCTTTGCCTTATATAAAAAAAGAAATAGCGTTAGCAAATACTGATTTGTACCCAAATATTGATACAAGTATGGGAGATAATACAACTCAAATAAGTGATTTGACTGAAAGCGTTGCAAAATATGGCATAACAACTTTAACTCTTATTATTCCATTTAAAAATAATCTTTTTACACAAAATATTATAAAAATAATTGGTGAAAATAAAAGATATTCTGCAACATCAGTAACTATAAATAATGATTTTTATTTTAATTTAATATTTTTAAATGGTTTGGTTATGTTGAATAATAAATTTAAATTAAAGGAGTTTACATATGGAAAAGCACCTGGGGAAGCAGATGTTATTCAATTATCGTTTACAAATTAACACAAAAGAATATATAATAAAATAAAAAGGAGTTTTAATTATGAAACCAACAAGCGGAAAAGGATATGTAGCATACGACAATAAAAATGCAAGAGTATCAAAAGATAGAAGTATTTTAAAGGAAGACATCACTCAAAGTACTGGCGGAGGAGTTCCTTGGACTGGGAAAAAAGATGATAATAAAGATGTCGCAGGATTAACACCATTTTATATGAATAAAAAAAAGTTTGGTGAAAAACATGCAGAACATACAATTGGTAATGTTCGTAGAGAAAGGGGAGATGAAACAATGCAACCAAGAGATGAAGAGGGGCATTTTGAAAATCTTTCTCTTGTGGGAAAAACGCCCATATATGAAGAAAGAGGGCATGGAAATGGCAATATCATGAAAAGATTGCTTAAATCTTTATCTAGTAGAGAAACTCAAATAAAAATAAATGAATATATGAAATCAATTGAAGATAAGAAAACTCAAATAAAAGAATTGCAAAAAGAAATAAATGCTTTTGTAGATAGAAGTAAATCAGCAAGTGAACAATCAAGTGCAGTTAAATCTCAAAGAAAACAATTGGCTAATTTAATAAATGAAAAGAATATTACTATTGCAGAAATGAATGAGGTTTATGAAGAGGCTAAAACAGATTTTGTAAATTCGTTAAAAAACTCTCCTATAAGCGGAAGTGATGACGGAAATACTTTTTCTAAGTATATAACTGAACATTTTGGTGGAACATCAGTTGGTGCACAGGCTAAATTAGGTGGCTCAATACAAAGTTTTTCTACTGGTAAAACATTAGATAAAAAGACAAGGGGAATTATGAATAAATACGGAACTGAAAAAGGTATGCACAGAGGAGGAATTAAGGTGGTTGGACAATGGGCTAATGATAGTGTTAATACAAAAAAAGCCAATTTAACTCACAACATAATTCTTAAATCTATTACCACACATAATATGAGAGCCTCTAAATTGAAAAATCCTACAAATGAAGAAGCGAGAAAACTTACACCTTCTTTCACTAACGCTTCTGGTTTAAATAAAATAGATATTGATAAAACAATTAAAAAAGGAAATTTATAATAAAATGGCAACTGATAGGCGTGAAATAGTAATTACTATAAATGCTACTGGTGACAAGGGTAAAGGCGTTGATAGTAATGTTGGGAAAATAGATAATAATAACAATTGGAAAGATTTTAATAGTGATTTTTCTAGTGATTTAAACGCAAAAATGAGCAAAATATTACATCCTGTTTCAAGTAGTATTAATCAAATGCAAAACCAAAGTTCTAATGCTTATTTAGGAATAATGGTAGCCAAGCAAATGTATAACAGCATTAAAGAACCACTAAAACAAAGTATAACTTATGGTATTCAAAGAAATTTTAATTTATATGATAATTATGTAATGGAACGAGAGTTCAATTCTGTAAAACAATCAATAAATCGTGGAATTAATATAGGCAGTAGTTTTGTGCAAAGCATAGTTGGTGGAGCAATGGCAGGTTCTATGGCTGGACCTGTGGGAGCGGTTATTGGTGCTGTCGCTGGTGGTGTTAGTTCTGCAATAGGTTCGGCATTTACTTTTGCTAACGAGGTTGCACAAAATAAAGACCAAGCGAAATTAAAATTAATAACAAGTGTAATTACTACTGATTATAATACTAGTCGTAGTGGCTATGCGTTGACAAATAATAGTCAAAATACATATAATTAGTATTTATTATTGTTTTAAGTCGAAAAAAAGTGTTATAATAAAAAATATAAGGAACTATCCTTTAAAATAGGTCATAACTCAACCATTGGAGGAAAAAAATGGAATTAGAAGATTTAAAAGAAAAAAATGAGGTTAAAGATGAGGAAGAAAAAAACTCCTCTGCCGATACTCAAACGGCTACAACTCCTAGCGAAAATGAAGGTCAATCTCAACCAGAATTAAGCGAAAATACTGATGCAGTAGAAGGAGAAGAAACAAACAATGGCGTTAATGAAACTCAAACGCAAGAACCAAGTGTCGAAAGTGAAAGTAGTGCTACCTCACTATTTACACCAGAGCAACAAACATTTATTAATAAATTGGTTGGAAGTGCAAGAGAAGAAGGTAGAAAATCGGCAATCAACGAAATTATTAAAGAATATGGGCTTGATAGTATTGATAATTTGAGCGACATTATTGGGAAATCACAACAATTTGATTATGTTAATGGTGAATATGAAAATGTAAATAAAGAGTTGGAAGATTACCACAATAGAGATATGTTTACAAATGCTAATATAATTTCTGATAAATTTGATGATGTTAAAGCAATTTTAAAGTATAAGGGATTACCAATTACACAAGAGAATATAACAAATGAAGTTTCTTCTCATCCTGAATGGATAAAAGTGAATGATAATGCCGAAAAAGAAAATAATTTACATGAAAATGATAAATTAAAAAAGGCTGTACAAAAATCAAAAGAAGAATTATTTAAGTCAGATGAGGAAACACCTAGTGTAATCACTAGCACAACTAATGACACAATAAGTGATAAACCAAAGACTGATGAATTAGCAGAAGTTCGTGCTATGTATAATTTAAAATAAGGAGAATGTATTATGACATTTGGAGAAATTAAAAAAACAGTTGATGAATATTTGGCTCAAAACCCTAATGTTAAAAAAGAAGATATTGCTGATATGTTTATCGAAAAGCAAGAAGAATGGGGTTTGCCAGATTTAGATTTAGGAGTTTTACTTGCTTCTATTGGTGCTGGTGAAAAATTAACAGAACCAATGATTAAAGCAATGCAAGAAAAAGGATTACTTGATGGTGGCGAAGAAAAATCTGAAACACCTGATGAAAACAAGGAAGAACCTGAAACTGAAACTGAAAATGAAAGTGAAAGTGAAAAAAAGCCTGAACCTGAAACTGAAAAAGATGATGAAGATAAAGAAAAAGATGATGTTAGAAAACTTTATAATGGAGAATAACAAAATTTTATTTCTTTAAAAAAAACAAAATACGAATACATTACTTATAAATACGCTCTAATAAAATAAAAAGGAGATTAGTATTTATGGCTAATAAAATAGGTTTAATTACAAAGTGGAGTACCGAGATGTTTGATGAAGCCTATGTTGCAGGTGCTAGAAGTAGCGTACTTGATGCAAATAAGGGTTTATTATCATTTACTGGCGCTAAGACAGTTCGTTTCCCAAAATGGCAAGGAGATGGTTTATATAATTATAATCGTGCCAACGAAATGGTTGATGGAAAATATTTAGGACAATCAACCAGTGGTATGACCGGAACAAAAGGATATGGCTATCAACAAGGTGATACAAATTTAGTTTGGGAAGAAAGAACAATGCGTGTTGATAGAGCAGTTCAATATAGAATTGATAGAGCAGATAACGAAGAAACACAAGAAAAAGCAGTTGCTTTCGCCACTGGACAAATCAATAAACAAAAAATTATTCCAGAAATTGATGCTTATTGCTTTTCACAAATTGTATATGAGGCTTGTAGTGATGATTTAGGAAATTTAGTTAAAGCCCCTGTTACTTTAACTGATACCAATATCGAAAATAAAACATATAACCCTCTTTCAATTCTTGATAAAGCAACTAAATTCTTAGAGGAAAATGAAATTGAAAAAGGCGATATTGTTGGTTTTGTCTCTACAAGATTTGAATATGCTTTAAGAAGAAGCCCAGAAGTTACAAAATTTGCTAGACCAGAAGATTTTGGAAAGGCTTGGAATTTCTTAATTGATGATTATAACGGAGTTAAATATGTTGAAGTTCCACCAAGAAGATTTTATACTCATATCACATTAGGTGCTGGTAGTTTCTATCCAAGTACAAATTCTGAAATTATCGATGCTTTACTTGTCGATAAGAGTGCTGTTTATCACATTGTAAAATATAATACAATTAAAGTTTTCGGTCCTGATGTTGTTCAAGATTATGATGGATATAAAGTTAATGCTAGAATTTATCATGATGTCTTTGTGCCAGATAATAAGAAAGTTGCTTGTTATTGTGTTTTGGCTAATGGCGAAGAAGGAAAAACTGAATTGGATAAACTTGTTTCTAATAAACTTGCTGTCAATATTGCTTACAAAACAAAAGGAACAAATACTTCTTGGTCTTTGGATGGCATAACAACTGTTCCAGGCTCATTATTATATGATAAGATAGTATTTGATACAGCAACTGCTAGTGTTGGAGATGATAAATCAACATTACCAGAAACAGCAACAGAAATCGAAATGTTTGAAACATTTAAAACTAGTGCTACTGCAACAGCAGTTACTGGATATTTCTATATTCTTGATAAAGATGGTGTTGTTCTTGCGGTTACTAAACAAAAGACTTTACCTACCGCTTAATTAAATAATTAAAATTATTTTTAAAAGACTAGATTATCTAGTCTTTTATTTTTGCTTATAAATGATTTATAATAAATATATCTAAGGAGATTAAAAAAATGTCTAAAATTCAAAGAGTTATATTACCAATAGAGGAAAACAATAATTTATCTTATCCACACAATAATGATATATTGCTCTATGATGCTAACAAAAAAGTGTGGTATCAAACAACAAAAGAAGATTTGTTAAAGGCTGAAAGGCTTGAAATTAAAAGACAAGCAGAAACAATTGTAGATTTTGAAGAAAAAACTAATAAAGAAATAGAAAATATGAAATCTCAAATCATTGTTATGAAAAATACCATTTCACAAACTATTGAATTATTAGAGCCGTATATTAAAAGCACCACTTCTAATTAGTTAAAATACATTGTTTAATCTCTTTTTTTTGTGGTATTATTATAATATATAAAGGTTATGGAGATTTTTAATATGATAAAAGAAATAGCATTAATGAGTGTCTTACTTGCAAATCCAATTGTTGAAAATAGTGATTATATTATAAAAAATAATATAATTACACAAGATTATACTTATTCATTATTTAATGAAATAAACGATGATGGTTCATACAAATATGAAAATAATGGTTATGGGACTTTAACTCAAACCATCACAAGAAAACACAGTGAAAATAATTTAGAAAAACCTGTTTTAGATGAACAAGGAAATCCTGTTTTAGATGAACAAGGAAATGCCACATATGAGCAAATTATTACTTATCCTGCTTTAACTGAAACAGATATTTTAAAAAAAGATGATATTATTATTATTTCGGTAGAAAATTATAACTCTTCAATTAATTCTTTTTATGATTTTAATGTAAATGTTTATTGTAATTCTAATGCGATTACAATAATAAAAGATACTGAAAATGTTTATAAATTTACCTTAAACGCCGTTGGCACATACGATATAAAAGCAAATTGGACTATTTCAAATACAATTTATAAAAAATTATTAGATGTGAGTAATGATGCTGTCGATGGAAATTGGAGTAAAGTTTTTTCTATTGAAAATATTGTTTTATTAATTTACGGAATTATTATACTTGTTTCTTTCTTATTTAATCTTATTTCTAATAAAAAAACTTTAAATAATTTAGGCACTAAATTAGCAAGTACATTGGGGTTAAATACGAATGCCAGTGTTAAAACTAATTTTGATGTTCTTTCTAAACAATTAGAAAGCAAAATCAGTGAATATAAAGATATTGCAACAAATAGTGAAACACAAACAAAAGCAACAAAAGAGGCTATGCAAAAATTTGTTCAAGCGTTTCTTTATATGCAAGAAGAAACCCCTGAAAGTAAACAAGCAATTATAAATTTATTAAGTGGTTTAAATTTATCTAGTGATACAGATACACAAGAAATTATTGAAAAAGTTTTAAAAAAATTAAAGCAAGATGAAGAAACTAAAATTCAAAAACAAAAAGAAACTGAAACTAAAATCGCTGAATTGAAAGAAAATGTTTCTACTGAAACTACCACCACTACTACTACTAATGTTTCTGAAACAAGACCAATAGAATAAAAATATATGAAAAAACGAATACCAATTAAACCACCTAAATCAAATAAGAAATCTTTTTACACTTTAATACTTTGTATTTTTTTAGGTGTATTAGTAATTGCAGGAATAGCAATTATCTTTTGGTTATTTTGGGATGGGATTATTAGATTTATCGGTACAAGTGGAACATTGTTGCTTTTAGTATCATCAGTTGTAATTGTCCTTGCTGTATCAACATTGATAGTAAACAAAATAATAGCGCATAAGGATGATAAAATATGAACGATAAACAAAAACAAGATACTATAACAAAAGGAACAGAACAAATTAAAAAATCTGAATTGAAAGGCGATATAAAATCTTTTGCAAAAGTTAGGAAAGTTCAATATGTAGGTATTACAGTTATTTTTGCGTTAATTTTAATTGTTATTCTTTCTTTTGGATTGCCAACATTTTCGCTAACAAGTATTAGTTGGACTAAATTAGCAATGTTATTAGCAATATGTTGTTTAGGTCTTTTTACTGGTTATGTTCAAGGAAATGAATGGGCTTTAAATAGAATGAGTGGTTTATATCAATACACATTGTCAAAGTATGAAGAAATATATCAAAGCATTTTTGAGATAGTTTGTTTCTTTGGACAATATTGCGATGAACTACACAAAAGAAAAAGAAAAGAATATGTACAAAAAATATTATGTAACTGGGGAATAGAAGATTTAAGAGTATTAGATTTATCTACTGATGAATTACCAGAACTTATCGGAAAACATTATAAAAAATTATGGTTAGGAGATGAACTACATAAACCTAGCACAAAGGCATATAAATATGCCGTGGGTGATATAGGAATAAAAGGCGAAAGAGAACCATATGTGTCTTATTTTGACCCTTATACAAAAGAACAAGTAGATGTCATTAGGGGATGTATTACTGGATATTTTGATATTGAAAAAATTAGTAAAGAATATTTTTTAAATCCTACATCAAAAGAAATTATTGACCCATATTTTGGCGCTAACCATTCACAAAAACAAAAGACAACTTTAACTATCACAAAAGTTATTGCTAGATTATTTATACTTATTGCAGTAACTATAATTCTTGCTGGTTTAGGATTTGAATTATATGGTTCTGGCGAAGGACAAGACGGAATGATAATTATTATACAAAGAATTTGGGATACTGGCAGTAGAATATTTATGTTGTTTACTAGTATTATTTATGCTTTTATGATAGGTATTGATGTTGTAAAAATCGATACTTATTATCTTGAATTTAGAAGATTAACTTTAATAGAATTCAAGCAAGAATACGAAAAAGGTATTTTTGTACCAAAAGATAAAGAGCAAGAAAGAGTAAAACAATATCAAAAAGAAGAAAAAGAAAGACAAGAAAATTTAAAAAATGTGATTATTCCAGAAAAAATAAATAGTCCGTTGTCGTTAGAAAATAATCAAAATCAATTAGATTACACTAAAAAATAAAAGTTATGGTATAATCATAATATGAAAAGAATATTTAAAAATATAATTTTAATGGCAATATTATCTTTAAACTTAATAAGTTGCTCTAATATGAAAGGATACAGTGAAGATTTTTATTATGTAAGTTATACTTTTTGGTATAAATTTATGAAAATAAAAAATGATAATATATATTTTGTATCTAATGGAGAAACAATTTACGATAATAAAACAACATTTAAAACTTTAAAAAACGAATTAGACGGGAAGAAATATATTTATGCTTATATGTGGGGTGTTCATGATATTGAAGAACCTGAACTACCTAGTGGATATTTTTATGATTATAAACATTTTATATATGGAATAGTTGATAGTAAAAGAGAAATTGATTATTCTATTAATTTAAAAAATGCTGAATATATTTTCACATTAACAGATATAAAGGCATGGTAATTAAAGTATGGAAACTACACAAGAGAAAAAAACATTAACACAAAGACAAATATTTTGGATTAGATTTACTTTTTGGATTATTTTTGCAATGATTGCCCCGCTTGTTTTTTTGGTTTGGAAATTTAATCTTTTTAGAATAGAAACAACAACTACTACCAATATAACATTTGGTGGCTGGGGAATTATTGCCATATTAGTTGTTTTCTTTGTAATCAAAGCAGTAATAAAATATATTAACCAAGGATTGCCTTATTCTATGGCAAGTCAATGTTTAAGTGGTTTTACAAGAATATTATTGCCAATAATTGCAATTATATTAATTGGATATATAATTTTTAATATTTTTAGTGATGGGCTAAAAGAATTTTTGTTTGTTATGTGTGTCTTGCTAGTTAGCGAAACAATTGCAATACCAATTAATCCTTTCCCTAAATGGATACATGAACACAGAAAAGAAGAAGTTGAAAACCACGATAAAAAGTTAATAGATAGTTTTTGTGATGAATTTTTTAAGAGAAATAAATAATGAAAAATTTTTTTATAAAGTATAAAAAACAAATATTAAAAATATTGCTTTTGCTTGTTATAGTAATAGTAATTTCTTTACTCACTTTTTTAACTTTATTATTATGTAATATTATATATATTGATGAAACGGGGTTTAATTTTAATATAGGTTTATTTAATAATATAAAAAACACATGGTATGGATATATAATTTTCATACTTTTAGAAACAATATTAACTATATTGCTTTGTGTCATTCCAGGAACAAGTATGGCTTTCATAATGCTTGGCATTGCGATATATGGCGCAAACTGGCAAACATTTATTTTATGTATTATAAGTGTATTTTTAAGTAGTTTCGTTATGTATGTAATTGGTAGATTTGGTGGATACAAAATATGTAGTAAATTAATTGGCGAAGAAGATAGCGAAAAAGCAACTGATTTATTGAGAACTCACGGAACTATTTATTTTCCTTTATTTATGATATTTGGGGGTTTTCCTGATGATGCGTTAGTAATGATTGCTGGGGTAACCAAAATGAAATTAATATGGTTTATTCCTTCAATAATAATAGGTCGTGGAATTGGAGTTGCAACAATCGTGTTTGGAATTAATTTAATACCTTATACTACTTTTACCACTTTTTATGATTGGTTAGTATGTGGCGCAACATTGATAATATATGTAGTTATTTTATTTTATTTAGCACATAAAATAAATATTTATATAGAAAAACATAGGAATAAAAAATGAGCAGTATTACAAGTGAAGATATTTTAGAGTTAGTTAATCTTATAGTGTCTTATGTAAAAAAAGAAATGCAAAATGTTCCGCAAGATTTAAATTTTATTAATTCTATTAGAGTAAAACGGGAAGATAATGGAAAAGTGCAGATTATATTTGAAGCACCAAGATATGATATTTCTTTTTATAAAAGAACAGGGATGTATAAATATATTCCTGAAAAAGGTTCTTACGCTAGTCAATTAGATAAAGAAGGGTCTGTTTTGTATGAATATAAAGCACCAAACGAAGTTTTATATTATAAAAGCGGAAATAAAAAAAGAAAAGGAACATATAAAAAAACAAAATATCATAAAGTTATTGGAATGGACAGACCGTTATTTATTAAATATAAAGAAATTCATGCTATTAAAGAAATAAATAAATATAAAATCAACGGAGAAACCAAACATTATTATAAAAATGCTCATAAAGGATATGCTAGTAATCCAGAAATGGCTGTTATGAAAGCAATTAGCATATGGACGCATAAACATAGCGGGAAAATAAAAAGAAAATAATACCTTTTACCTTTTATATATTTATGTGGTAAAATAAAATATATAAGGAAAAGAAAAAATGTTTTTATATATTAATAAATTAGGAAAAATAATCGAACAAATAACCAACAGACCAATTAGAGAGGGAGATAATTTGAATACTATCTACCTTATTTGCGAACAAACAAAAGATAGTAATGAAAATAATATTGCTAGTGCAAGTATTAAATTTGAATTTAGCGATGGGTATTGTAGTGAAAATATTAGTTTAGATTTAGTAGAAAGCACTGATATAAATGCAATTATAAATAGTGAAATAGCAAGTAGATATAATTTAAAATATTTCACAGCGGAAAAAAATTATATGGAAGACGCTAATTACATTGTGTTTAAATATCCTTTTCCTAATTACTATTGTATAAATGGAACTTGCAAAGGCTCTGTAATTGAATATTTTAGCGGGAATAATGATACTTTTTTATCTAGTGGTCTTTTTTCTTTTCCAATAGAAAGTAGTATTGTTGAATTTGATACTAATTATGAATATTTTGTTAGTTTTATGGAAAATATGGCAACAAAAATTGATTGGGTTAATTTTGATGGCGAAGTAAATGATTATGTTAAATTTGTTGCTAAATATAAACCATTATGGGAAAAAACATTTAATTCAAATTTTAATGGATATTTTAGTTTAGTATCTTTTTTAGATTATGTATTAGAACAGATAAAAGGAAGCACTTGGAAAGTTGATACTGAATTTAATGAAACAAGTTTAAGAGCAATTGCTAATAGTTCTGTTACAAAAAAAATAAACGATATAACAAAAAATTTTTCTAATGAACTTATTAAGAAGCAAGACACATATATTGATAACACAAACAACCCAATTACAATTAATTTGTTATCAAGTCAATTAACAGAACAAGCATTGTGGATAGAATTGGAAGATAAAACATTAGCACCAATTTTATATGCTCACCCAAAGACCGCTATTTTACAAAAGTTTATATATCAAATAGATGGTAATACAGTAGATACAACAATATTTGTATTAAACGCATATTATCAAGATGATATTTCAAGAGGGTTTGAATGGAATTATGGTGGATATTTAGATGGTTCTAATTTTTTATTTATGCAAGGAAATATATATGTTAATTCAATAGATGACAACACAACTATTCACATTTCACTCGTAAGTAATTATAACAGAACCACAAATATTGTTTCAAATTCTCCTGCTTTAATAACTAGTGGTGGAGTTTATACAGGACTTTCTTTAAAGCAAGACACACTAGTTAGTGGCACGAATATAAAAACAATAAACGGCAATAGTATGCTAGGTAGTGGAAATTTAACTATTAGTGGGAGTGGCTCACTTTATCAACACTTTTTAGCAATAGAAATAAGCACAGTTCATTATATCTATATAACTATATTTAATAATTCAGCAACAGCACTTACACAAAATGATGCAACGCAAGTCTTTAATGCAATAAAAGAAAATATGACAGGAACATATTGGAGAGATGACGGTAATAACAGTTCTACTTATGCGTTTTATATTAGTGATATTGTTGCTAATACAAGTTTCAATATCAATTACGGGTCAACACTCAATGAAACAATTACTAAGGATTTAGTTAGTGATATTGTCGATAATGTTGTTCAATTATTATAAGGAGTATAAAATGAAACACGAGATACAATTTTTGGAGCGTCAACATTAGAGATTACTGACACAAATTAAAGGATAAGCAATGTATTTATATTTTGATAAACAAGGAAAATTAATAGGGCAAAGAGAAAGTTTGCCAATTCGTGTCGGAAATAAGAACATAAATATAATTTATGCTTTTTTTGAAAATACAAATTTTACTGGTTTAGCAACAATTAAGTTTAAATTTAGTGATGGTAGCATAACTAACGAAATGGCTATGTTTCCTTGTGAAGAGGGAGAATTTGTTTTAAGTGGAGCAAATTTTGAAAATGGTCAAAATACAATTATAAATCCTTTTCAATATGGAATAGATTATTCTTTAAATGGCTATACACAAAAATTTATTGTGCAAAATGTAGATTTAGTTGCTGGATTAACAAACGCAACTATAAGGCTTTATAAAGCGAATGAGATAAACAAAGAAAGTGAAATATTTTCGCAAGGAAAAATAGTTTTTACTATCGATGAAAATTTATATGATTTTAGTGTGGAAGAGGAAGATGAATATAATATTTTATTGAACTTATTAGCAAATAAAATTGATTGGGGTACTACTTTTGGGACATTCGGAATAAATAAAAATATTTTAACAAATGAAATCCCAACAATTATGGATTATTTAGATACAAGATATGATTATGATTTTGTTCATGATTATACAAATTTAACTAATAAACCACAAATAAATGGTGTAGAATTAAAAGAGAATAAAAAATCAGCAGAATTAAATTTACTGGATAGTCGAAAAAGTGAGTATCAAGAAATTAATAATTTAGATTTATTGTCATCTGGCAGTTCTCTCGTAGTTATAAACGATAGTGGAGAATTAAATATTATTTCCACAAATAAATTGGTAAATCATGTCCAAACAAAAGATGAATTCTCAAACGATGATGAGATAAATACTTATATTTTTAGTCAAAAGGGGTAATAAAAATGGGAACACAATTAAAATCATCAATCTATACGATTAAACAAAAAAGAGCAAGTAATGGAGATTATTGGGTCTTATACCCACAAACAACAACTGATGCTATTACTGATTTAAGTGCTTGGGCTGAAACTAATGCTGGTGGAAAGTTAACTACAACAACTGGTGGAAAACTTAATTTTGCAACTACAAACGGAACAGTTAAATCAACTATTAATTTTGCAACTACAAATAATTTAGGTGCAGTTTTTACAAGTACGGCAAGTGATAGTGGAACTATTACATTAGCAATTCCAAATTTGTCATTGAAAACATCTTCAACAAGTTCGACACTTTCTTGGGAATTGTTATCTGGCACAAATTCAATTTCAACTCAATCATTTAATTTTGATAAAGCAAGTTTAGTTGTAAATACAAATAAATTATATGCAAAATATGTTTCGGCATTTGCGCTAGGAACAACAACCGAAACAACACAACCATTAGTTTTAACTAATAATTTAGGTGGAACAACAAGTTCATTATCATTATCATTACTATCTGCAACCGAAACAAAAGCAGGTTTAATGTCTAAACAATTATTTTTAGATTTAAGAAATGCTTTACCAAAAAATCCTAATGGAACAGATAATTTAATCGGAACTGATAATAAAATTGTTAATACATATTTGCCAGATTTCCTTTTAGGGCAAGTATTGTATGGTGGAACTATTGACGGGAGTGGAGTTTGTAGTTTATCTGAAAATTTTATTTCTAAATATAAAATTACAACTCTTACTATTACAAAAAACGAAAGTAATACATATGAAGGTGTTTTCTTTATTGCAACAGCCTCTCTTAATTTAAGTGCAACAACTGGTTTTGATAGTATATCATTAGCAACTGGCGATTGGTTAATTTCTAACGGCGGTGAAGGTTATAATAAAATTGATAATACTGATGCTGTTACTGGTGTAAAAGGAAACGCTGAGAGTACATATAGAATTGGAAATGTTAATATTACTCCAACAAATATCGGCTTAGGAAATGTTGTCAATACAGGAGATAGTGCAACACCTGTTTCAGGTGGCACAACTAAATTCACAACCGGTGGTGCTTTTACTGAACTTGCTAAAAAGCAAAATACATTGACTGCTGGAACGAATGTTACAATTGATGCTAATTCTAAAATTAGTGTCAATATAGAACCTGCTGATTATGCAAGTGCTAACACGCAATTAAATGGGCTTACTATTGATGGCATAAATTACAAATTATTAGATGTAAAAGTAAATGATTTAACAAATCTAATTATTGGCAATAATAGGTCATTAGCAAGTGGAGCAAGTGGAGCAATTGCTATTGGTGCTTGTAATGTTTCAACGGCAAGTGGTCTCAACTCAGTTGCATTAGGTTATGGTTCAAAGGCAAGTGGTGATTATTCAACTGCATTAGGTTGTGGTTCATCGGCAATAGGTAGCACTTCAACTGCAATAGGTTATGGTTCAAGGGCAAGTGCTGGCAATTCAGTTGCATTAGGTAATGTTTCAATGGCATACGGTTTCAACTCAGTTGCATTAGGTTATAATTCAGTGGTTTATGTTCCAAATTGGGTTGGTTTCGATGGAACAGATGATGATTTGGTTCGCACTATTGCTTTGAAATCTACTGATAATATATTTTTTAGAAATGAAAATGTTGATAACGCAAAAACCACACAAGCAAGTTATACAAGTGGAAAAACATTAACACAAGTATTGGACACAAAGCAAGACATACTTACTGATATAGTTACCGCTGGTACTTATAGCACTGTGAGTGTGAACGCAAAAGGTTTAGTAACCAAAGGCGAAAAATCTTTTGCAGTTGGAGAAACTGTTGGTGCTAGTATGCCAACAGATTTATCTATTGGTGGTTTGTTTTTTGACTTAGTGAGTGAAATAGCATAATGGCACAATTAAAAAAACGCATTGATATAATAAAAGAAAAAGTAAATAGCAGTGGGGATTACAATATTTTGTACCCTACTACTGTTTGTGATGCTGTTTTAGATTTAAGTACAAAATATTTGCCTTTAACAGGTGGTGCTATAACTGGCTCAATAGTCCCCGCATCATCTTCGGTTAATTTAGGCAGTTCATCTACATCGTTTAATGCTATATATGGCTATTCTATATATTGCAAAGGTATTTTTGCCGATACTTATATAAATACACCTTATGTAAAAGTATCCACAGCAAAAGGTTTGCAATATTATGATGGCACTTCTACTTGGACTTATACTTTACCTGCTAAAACTGGAACTATGGCACTTACTAGCGATATACCAACAATTGACACTTCGTTAAGTTCAACATCGACAAATCCTGTTCAAAATAAAGCAATTAATAGTGCTTTGGCGGGAAAACAAGCGAAATTAGTTAGTGGCACGAATATAAAAACAATAAACGGCAATAGTTTATTAGGTAGTGGAAATGTTTCCATTTCTTCAGGACAAGCAATGAAATATGACTTTATGGTTGTTTCTGCAGATGAAACTAATATGATTTTAGACATTGATAATGGACAGTATATAACTGATATTGTTATTGACACTACTGAATTGCCGGGTCAACAAGAGCCTGTATATGTCAGATTTGGTGGACAACCTGCATCAGCATCTCGTTATGATATTAAATTAGTGTCTGACTTAAACTATGAAAGGAAATTCTCGATACGACTATATAATCAAGAAGGTATGTATGTTGCTTTTGAAAGTGGAGATTGTTGGAACAGATTTGTTAGTGATGTGAATATGATTAGTTTATTTTTCTCAGGTCCTGATGATAGCAGTTATAACTGCTATGTTCGTGCATATTATATGGATTAAAAGGAGAGGTAAAATGAAATATATTATTGGTTCAAATGAAATTGGATTATCAAACGAAAAAAGTGATTTAGATTATTTAATTATTGATAATTCAGTAGATTATCAAAGAACAAACGAAAACGGTGAAGATATTTTAAGAAGAAGTGAAGAAAATATAAAAAATTATATTAGTTATAGTGTTCCATTGGACAATAAAACTTGTGGTTTATATATTTTTAACTATCAATTAGATAGAGATTTAATCGGAACTGATTTTCCAATTGATTTTCACCTATTAGATAACAAGGATAACTTAATTACAATTTTAAAATACGCTATTCAAAATAAATTATTTAATTTTAATAAAAATGTTTGGACTGGCGAATTCAACGATAAACGAATGTCAAAACTCACATATCATATTGCTTTTAATATTTTTATTCTTGTTGATAATTCAGTCAAAATTACTAATGAACATTTACAAATTGTTCAAAAAATTAAAAATGGTGAGATGTCTATCGATTATATAGATGAATTGACTAACTTATTGGAGAGTGGTTTATAAACCACTTTTTTTATTTTCAAATATTTTGTAAAATAATGTAAAAAGTTGTTGACAACAATTTTTGTTTTTTGTAATATATAGGTAGTTAAAAGGAGATTAACAAATATGAAAAGAAAAGAAGATATGACTTATGATGAACTAACATTAAGAAGCATTATTATTGATTGCAGAAAAGATTTAATTGGCGGAATAGAAAATGATTACCTTGATAATAGTGAAGAAGAATTTTTTAAGACTTATGGTACATTAAATTTAGAAACGATATGCAACACCATTTATAGTGAAATTATGGACGGAAAAGAAAAGTTTTTAGCGTCACCAATGAGAAACATTGCAATAGAAAAAAAGCATATTAAATTTATGGGTGAAAAATTTGTTAGAGAGTTGATTATGGATAGAGTTCTGGCTGATTACAAAAAACACGGCTGGGACTTTCCGCATAGCGTGGTTAACGCTTAACTTAAAAGGAGCATAAATTATATGGAACAATATAATAGAAAAGGAGAACAAATATGTTAGTTAAGGAATTAAAGAAACAATTGAAAGGCAAATATACCGACCTTGTAGTTGCAAAAAAAGGTGGTATGCCGTTTCAATTAGGTAGAGAGTTTGATAATTTAAACAAAAAGCAATTTAGTAATTTG
>Ga0172378_10001258_pt1 | contig 23262 bp, 16 predicted proteins | sample GrowelOW332metaG_FD_119755 | JGI IMG/M metagenome (GOLD analysis project Ga0172378, IMG submission 119755) | Groundwater microbial communities from an aquifer near a municipal landfill in Southern Ontario, Canada - Pumphouse #3_1 metaG | ecosystem: Environmental > Aquatic > Deep subsurface >... | reverse complement strand
TATGGCAGTTTTGCCCGTCGTATTATGTCCTGGCTGGGAAATCACGTGGGCCTTATTACGGTGCGTGATGAAGGGTCGCTGGGGGAGCTGGCGGCACTGAATATTACAAAGCCGCATATTGAAGTTACAGCAGATCCGGTATTGGCAATACATCCTGTAGACAAAGGGATTGGCAGGACAATACTTAAGGCATATGATGCAGATGGAGCGAAGCCGATTGTTGGGATTTCTGTGCGTGAATGGCGTGCCTGGAAACACTATAAAGAAGTTATTGCACAGGCGGCGGATGCGATTGCCAGCGAGCTTGGCGCACGTGTGGTGTTTTTGCCAATGCAGTATCCTGAGGATGTAAAGGTGGCAGAATCAATTGCTGCCCGGACAAAGGAAAAAACCATTGTGCTGAATGACGAATATGCGACGAGTGAGCTTTTGTCAATTGTCGGTAATATGGATCTGCTCATTGGTGTACGTCTCCATGCACTTATTTTTGCGGGGGTCATGGGTGTGCCGATGATTGGTATTTCTTATGATCCCAAGGTGGATCGTTTTTTGAATTCAATTGGTGAAAAAGTTGTTGGTGATCTGAAGAATGTCACAGTGGAGGGTCTTATGGTTGAGGTACGGGAGAAATGGAATGATAAAGCCATGTTCCGTAAACGAAACACAGCTCTGCTTGCAGGTCTTAGAACAGCAGCCTCTCATAATGCAGAATTGGCACTTGGCCTTGTTTATAAACAAGAAGAAAAATAATAATTCTGTGGGCGAATAAGTTTAGATCAAGTACAAGAGGATGCTGTGAAGGCAGTATCCTCTTTTTTTTGATCTGAAAATTTTATTCTGCAAACTTTCATGGTTTTATGGTACAATAAAAATTAGTTTGTGCAGAGAGTAAATATTTTGACGGAATTTTTATGGAGGAAGTACATTTTATGATACATATGAAAAATGTTTCGAAGATTTATGAGAACGGTGCTTTAGCACTGGATCATGTAAACATTGATATCGAAAAAGGTGAATTTGTCTTTATTGTTGGTGTCAGCGGAGCGGGGAAATCTACGTTTATCAAAATGCTTTTTCGGGAAGTGCTTCCGTCAGAAGGGACGCTTACAGTAAATGGGCGCAATGTTATTCGTATGCTGCATAGAGATGTACCTTATCTGCGGCGCGGTTTGGGCGTAATCTTTCAGGATTATCGTCTGCTGCCGGATAAGACGGTTTATGAAAATGTGGCTTTTGCAATGCAGGTTATTGAGGCTTCACGCCGTACGATGCAGCGCAGTGTCAACTCCGTGCTGGATGTCGTCGGACTCAGAGAAAAATACAAGTGTTTTCCATCCCAGCTGTCCGGTGGTGAACAGCAGCGTGTAGCGATAGCACGGGCTATTGTAAATGATCCGGCAATTGTTATTGCTGATGAACCAACAGGAAATCTTGATCCGGATACTTCCTGGGATATTATGGATATTTTTAAGCGTATTAATACATCAGGAACAACAATCGTCATGGCGACGCATGATAAGATGATTGTCGATGCAATGCAGAAGCGTGTCGTTGCAATTGAGGATGGACGTATTGTGCGTGATGAGGCACGGGGGGCATATGGCTATGAGGATTAGGACAACAGAGTACTTTATCCGTGAGGTGTTTTTTTCTTTAAAAAGGAACAACTGGATGTCAGTGGCTTCAATTGGGACGGTTGCTGTATCACTTTTTGTTTTGGGGATGTTTCTCATTCTTGTGCTTAACTTTAATAAGATGGCAGCGACACTTGAATCGCAGGTGCAAATCAATGTGTATTTGCAGGATGATTTGAAGAAAGATGACATTGCTTCGATTAAAGAACAAATTAAAGATATGCAGGGGATTAAAACGGTGCAATATGTTGATAAGGATGAAGCACTGAAACGCTTCAAAGAGCGTCTGGGTGATCAGAAATTCCTGCTTGATGCACTAGGGGAGACCAATCCGCTGCCGAATGCCTATGAGATAACCGTTGCGCAGCCGGAACTTGTAAAGACAGCGTCGGTTTCTATTGAAAAAATTAAGGGTGTGGAGTCAGTCAAGTTTGGCCAGGATGTCGTAAAACATCTTTTTGATATTACGCGTCTTATCCGTATTTTTGGTCTTGCACTTATGGTTCTTTTGGCTGGAGCAACACTTTTTATTATATCAAATACGATACGGCTTACGGTGTTTGCACGCCGTAAGGAAATTGCAATTATGAAGTATGTCGGAGCAACGGACTGGTTTATTCGCTGGCCTTTTTTGCTGGAAGGAGTGGCACTGGGATTTTTTGGTGGTGTTATTGCCGCTGTTGCACTTCGCAGCACCTATGCGGCAGTGACAGCGAAGGTCTATAGTACGCTGGCGTTTTTCCCGCTTATACCAGAGTATCCGTTTCTGAACTATATTAGTCTGGCGATCCTGCTCAGTGGGATGTTGATTGGGTCGGTTGGGAGTACAATTTCATTGAAACGGTTCTTGAAAGTATAAGGAGAGATCGCATGAGGAATTTTAGACATGGCTGTGCGATTGTTGCAGTGCTGCTTATAGTGAGCTCATTTTCTACGGCATTCGCTGAAGATGATTCTCTCCAGGATAAGCTTGATACGTTGAATAATCAGGCATCAGAGCAGCAAAAAAGCACAGATCAGGCAGCAGCGAAGGTCAATACAATTTCGGGTCAGCTTCGGCAGCTGCAGGCGGAAGTTGATGAGGCAAATGCAGTCTATAAGGATGTAAAGAAAAAACTGGATGATACACAGGATAAGATTGACAAGAATGAAATTCTGCTGGCAAAGACAGAAAAGGAACTTGCCGTAAAAACAAAGCTTCTGAATAAACGTGTACGTGATATTTATATCAACGGGCAGCTTAGCTATATCGATGTGTTGTTTGGTGCAGCTGATTTTTCGGACTTTTTGACACGCATGGATCTTTTGAAGCGCATTATTAAATACGATTATGACCTTGTTACAAAAGTACAAGCAGATAAGGCCATTGTAATGGCAACACGCGAGTCTCTCGATAACGATAAGGAAGATATAAAGGGTCTTGTAAAAGATGCGAAGGATAAGGAAACCATCGTGAAACAGAAGAAAGCCAGCAAAAAAAAGCTGCTCGATAAAGCACAATATGATCGTGATACGTCTGAGCGTGCCTATCAGGAAATTGTAGCAGCATCAAAAGAGGTAGAGAACCTCATTCGTCAAAGCCGCTATAGTGTACAGGTGCCAAGCGGCGGATCAGGAGGGATGATTTGGCCTATTAATGGTGAAGTTACCTCACCATTTGGCTGGCGCATTCATCCGATTTTTGGAACGAAGCGTTTTCATAGCGGAATTGATATTGCTGGTGATTATGGTGATCCAATTCGTGCTGCGGCAAGTGGAACGGTAATTTACGCGGGATGGATCAGCGGCTATGGCAATGCCGTGATTATCGATCATGGCGGTGGAATCACCACGCTCTATGGTCATAATGAGGCCATTAAGGTTAGTGTCGGTCAGTCGGTATCGCAAGGACAGGTTATTGCACTGTGTGGTGCAACCGGGGATGCAACCGGGCCGCATTGTCATTTTGAAGTTCGTCAGGATGGTGAGCCGGTAAGTCCATACAATTATTTATAAGAAGAACCATAGATGAGGAAAGTTTGGTGGGAATCATGGGAAGTAAAAAGAAAATTGTTCTTGGGGCATTTGTAGTAGCTATACTATCCTCAGTTTTGACGGTTACGGGATTGTATCTGCTTCTTGGACTGAGTACACATAAAATAACAGATACGATGCGCTTCTTTGGGGCATTGCGTTTTATTGAAGAACAATATGTAAATAAGGTTGACGATACGAAGCTAATTGATGGTGCAATTGCTGGTATGGTGAAGTCCCTTGATGATCCGCATTCAATTTATCTTAATTCGGCTATGTATAAGGATCTTATGGAGCATACAGAAGGATCTTTTGGTGGAATTGGTGTATTTATGGGTTTTAAGGATAATGTGGTTACAATCGTATCCGTTATGGAAAGTACACCCGGTGCTGACGCTGGACTGCAGGCCGGTGACGAAATTGTTGCGGTCGATGGGGTCTTATCGAGTAAGATGCAGCCGGAAGAAACAGCAATGAAGATTCGCGGAGATGCGGGAACGAATGTTGTTTTGACGATTCGCCGCGCTGGCTCAGCTGATACGGACTATACGATTACGCGTGCTGTTATCAAGACACATACGGTTGCGCATAACATGCTGCCGGGGGATATGGGATATATTCGTATTGCTTCTTTTGGTGAAAATACAAGTAAGGAATTCAGGGAAGCTTATAGTGATCTTGAAGAAAAGGGAATGAAGGGTACAATCCTTGATCTGCGTGGTAACCCGGGGGGACTCGTAACAAGCTGTGTGGATATTGGGAATCTGCTTGTACCAAAAGGCGAAATTGTGTCTGTTGTACAGCGCGATGGTACGAAGGAAGAACATATGTCGAGTCTGGAAAAAATCAAGTATCCACTTGTTGTGCTTATTGATGGCGGAAGTGCGAGTGCAGCAGAAATTCTTGCGGGTGCTATACAGGATACACAGGCCGGTACGCTTGTCGGAGCAAAGTCTTATGGCAAGGGGTCTGTGCAGGTTGTTATGCCAATGTACGAGGGTGATGCATTAAAGCTTACAATCGCAAAATATTATACTCCAAGTGGCCGCAGCATTGATGGAGTAGGTATTGAACCGGATGTTGCTGTAGCCGCTGATCCAAATGGACAAAAGGATACACAGGCATTGAAGGCAATTGAAATATTGAAAGAAAAAATGCAATAAGGCATAAAAAAACGGTTATACAGCGGGATGGGAGTTCCACTGCATGACCGTTTTTTATTGAGAAAAAAATTATAATAAATTTTTGTAAATACAGGATAGCATAGAAAAAAGAATTTGTCGTGTATACATTTTTACTATATAATAGTACATATGTTCATGTTTTATAAACAGAAATCATATTATTTTAGTGATAAAATAGTATGGATTATGATGAATAGGAATGTGGTAAATATGGCTACTGTACCGAAGCTGAATACAATGCATTTTGAGAAAGAAGCACCTTTCAAAGTAGTTGCACCATTTAAGCCGATGGGAGATCAGCCTCAGGCAATTGAGGATTTGGCTGCTGGGATTGATAATGGACAGACGGCTCAGGTGCTTTTGGGGGCGACGGGGACGGGTAAGACGTTCACGATTGCAAAAGTTATAGAGAAGGTGCAAAAGCCGACACTTGTCATCGCGCATAATAAAACGCTGGCAGCACAGCTGGCCAGTGAGTTTAAGGAGTTTTTTCCGAATAATTATGTTGGCTATTTCGTGAGCTACTATGACTATTATCAGCCGGAAGCGTATATTGCTTCAACGGATACCTATATTGAGAAGGATGCTTCAATCAATGATGAGATTGATGAACTGCGTCATTCAGCGACATGTTCCTTGTTTGAGCGGCGGGATGTCATCATTGTAGCAAGTGTATCGTGTATTTATGGACTTGGTTCACCGGAAAGTTATCATGAACTCGTGCTGTCAATTCACAAGGGGCAGAACTATGATCGTGATGCAATTCTTAAAAAGCTTGTAAGTATTCAGTATGAACGTAACGATATCAATTTTGTGCGCGGCAAGTTTCGTGTGCGTGGTGATGTTATCGAAGTATTTCCAGCAGGCTACAATGATCGGGCTGTACGCATCGAGCTCTATGGTGATGAAGTCGACCGTATTGTTGAGTTTAATGTGCTTACAGGCGAAATCTATGGAGAACGTACGCATTCGATGATTTTTCCGGCATCACATTATGTTACGTCGAAAGAAAATATGGAAAAAGCTGTGGAAACGATTCAGACAGAATTGGATGAGCAGCTTAAGAGCATGGAGGCTGACGGTAAGCTGCTTGAGGCACAACGGCTAAAGCAGCGGACGAACTATGATTTGGAGATGATGCAGGAAATGGGCTATTGTTCGGGTATTGAGAATTATTCGCGCCATCTGACGCAGCGTGCACCAGGGGATTCTCCCTACACGCTTATGGATTATTTCCCGGATGATTTCCTCATAGTTATGGATGAATCTCATGTGACGATGCCGCAGGTAAGAGCCATGTATGCCGGAGATCGTTCACGGAAGGAATCCCTTATCGATAATGGATTTCGCCTGCCTTCGGCTCTTGATAACCGACCATTGCAGTTTTCAGAATTTGTGGAACGCATAAATCAGATTATCTATGTATCGGCAACACCAGCAAAATATGAACTGGGAGAAGCGAATCAGATTGTGCAGCAGATTATTCGACCGACAGGACTTCTCGATCCACAAATAGAGATACGGCCGCTTGAAGGGCAAATGGATGATCTTCTCAGTGAGATACGCATTCGTACGGAAAAGAATGAACGTGTACTTGTGACAACGCTCACAAAGAAAATGGCAGAGAATCTCACGGATTATTTTAAGGAAATGGGCATTAAGGTGCGCTATCTTCATTCGGATATTGTGACAATGGAACGAGCTGAGATCATTCGCGATCTTCGTGCCGGTGTATTTGATGTACTTATTGGGATTAATCTTTTGCGTGAAGGGCTTGATATGCCGGAGGTATCACTTGTAGCAATTCTTGATGCGGATAAAGAAGGATTCCTGCGCTCGGATACGTCGTTGATTCAGACGATTGGCCGTGCAGCGCGTAACTCTAATGGCCGTGTTATTATGTACGCTGACAGGATTACAGACTCAATGGCGCGGGCAATTGATGAAACAGATCGCCGTCGTACTGTGCAGGCCGCTTATAATGAAAAATATCATATTACACCAACGACAATCAGCAAGCCAATCAAGAATCTTATTGAGACGACGATGGTAGCGGAAGGCAGAGCAGACTATGGAGCGAAGAGTGAAAAAAAACGTCTCAGACTGTCCGCTGGTGAAAAAGAAGAGCTCATCAATACATTGACGAAAGAAATGAGAGAAGCCTCACGGGCAATGGAATTTGAACGTGCCGCAGAGCTGCGTGATATGGTTGTCGAGCTTAAGGGAAGTCTTCCGGCAAAGGCAAAGAGAAGAAAGCCAAAGTGGAAGAGTGATTGAACATATAGAAGCGAAAATTCAAAGGAAAATAATGGGTAAGCAGGTGAATAGGGTTTGGATAATTGTATAAAAATAAAAGGTGCGAGAGAGCACAACTTGAAGAATATTGATATTGAGATACCACGGGACAAGCTTGTGGTCATTACAGGGCTCAGCGGGTCAGGGAAGTCATCGCTGGCTTTTGACACAATCTATGCGGAAGGGCAGCGACGCTATGTAGAGTCATTGTCCGCCTATGCGCGTCAGTTTCTCGGGCAGATGGATAAGCCGGATGTAGACTATATCGAGGGATTGTCACCGGCTATATCGATTGATCAGAAGACGACAAGCCGTAATCCGCGTTCGACGGTTGGTACGGTCACGGAAATCTATGACTATCTGCGGCTGATGTTTGCGCGGGCGGGACGTCCGCACTGTCCAAAGTGCGGTAAGCCGATTACGCAGCAGACGGTAGATCAGATGATCGATCAGATTATGACACAGCCGGAAGGTACAAAAATTATGGTCATGGCACAGCTCATACGCGGCAAAAAGGGTGAGCATCACAAGATTATTGATACGATCCGGCGTGAAGGATATGTGCGTGTGCGCATTGACGGAGAGATTGTTGATGTCAATGAAGAAATTAATCTCGAAAAGAACAAGAAACATACGATCGAGGTTGTTGTTGATCGTCTTGTTGTGCGCGATGGTATTGAGCAGCGTATGGCAGATTCACTGGAAACAGCATTGAAACTCGGTGATGGTGTCGTCTACATACAGATTGTCGATGGTGAACTTTTGATGTTTAGCCAGAACTTTGCCTGTGTAGACTGTGGTATCAGCCTGCCGGAAATTGCGCCGCGGATGTTTTCGTTCAATAGTCCGTTTGGTGCCTGCCCGGTCTGCAGCGGACTGGGGAATAATATGGAGTTTGATATTGACCTTGTTATGCCGAAAAAAGAAATGAGCTTTGCCGATGGTGTGTTCGCCGCGATTTCGCACAATCTTAATTCTTATGCGATGTGTCAGATTGTAGCGGTACTTAAGCAATATGGCTATACCGTCGACTCGATTTGGACCAAGGTGAATAAGAAAGTACAGGATATTCTGCTCTATGGATCAAATGGTGAAAAGTTTACGTATTTCTATGAAAATATGTATGGTGAATATAAGGAATATCACTCGGCGTTTGAGGGTGTTATGCCCTTACTGGCACGGCGCTACAGTGAAACAAACTCGGATACAATGCGCGAAGAGTACGAATCCTATATGAGTACGACGCCCTGCCCAGTGTGTCACGGAGCCCGTCTTAAGCCAGAGGTGCTCGCAATAAAGGTAGGCGGCAAAAATATCAGTGAGGTTACGGCGATGACGATACGGGAGTGCGATGCGTTTTTCCGTAATCTTGAACTTACACAGCGGGAGCAGAAGATTGCAGTGCAGATTCTGAAGGAAATCAATGCACGATTGGGCTTTTTACTCAATGTTGGTCTGGATTATCTCACGCTTAGCCGGGCGGCGGGTACACTGTCGGGAGGGGAAGCACAGCGTATCCGTCTGGCGACACAGATTGGCTCAGGGCTTGTGGGCGTGCTTTATATTCTTGATGAACCTAGCATCGGTCTGCATCAGCGTGATAATAATCGTTTACTGGCAACGCTTAAGCATTTGCGTGATCTTGGCAATACGCTTATTGTTGTTGAGCATGATGAGGACACGATGTATGCGGCTGATCACATTATTGATATTGGACCGACTGCTGGTGAAACAGGCGGCTATGTCGTAGCACAGGGGACGGCTGAAGAGATCAAGCAGGTGCCTGAGTCAATTACCGGACAGTATCTGAGCCGCAAAAAATATATTCCTGTGCCGGCAAAACGACGCAAAAGCAATGGGAAATGTATTGAGATCATCGGCGCAGCTGAAAATAATCTTAAGAATATACGTGTGAAGTTCCCGCTTGGTGTTTTTACGGTTGTTACAGGTGTATCCGGTTCCGGTAAGAGTACACTTGTCAATGAAATTCTTTTCAAGGGGCTTGCGTCACGTCTTTATATTGGCAAGGGTAAGCCGGGTAAGCATAAAAAAATAAATGGTGCTGAAAACATTGATAAGATCATCGACATTGATCAGTCACCAATTGGCCGTACACCGCGATCAAATCCGGCGACGTATACAGGAATCTTTGATACAATTCGCGAGGTGTTCAGTCAGACGAATGAAGCAAAGATTCGTGGATACAAGCCGGGGCGTTTTAGTTTTAATGTCAAAGGCGGACGCTGTGAAGCGTGCCATGGTGATGGTATCATTAAGATTGAAATGCATTTTCTGCCGGATGTCTATGTGCCTTGTGAGGTCTGCAAGGGGGCACGCTATAATCGTGAAACACTTGAGGTCAGATATAAGGGGAAGACGATTGCCGATGTACTCGAGATGGTTGTTGATGAAGCGGTTGAGTTTTTCAAAAACATACCGAAGCTTGCGCGTAAGCTTGAAGTGATTCAGGATGTTGGGCTTGGTTATGTTAAGCTGGGACAGGCCGCGACGACGCTTTCTGGTGGTGAGGCCCAGCGGGTAAAGCTCGCTACGGAACTTGCACGCCGCAGCACGGGCAAGACACTCTATATTCTCGATGAGCCGACAACCGGCTTGCATACAGCAGACATTCATAAACTACTGGGCATATTACAGCGTCTTGTTGAGGGTGGTGATACAGTCGTTGTCATTGAGCACAATCTTGATGTTATCAAGACGGCTGATTATATTATTGATCTGGGGCCGGAAGGCGGTGATAAAGGTGGTATGATCGTTGCCACCGGAACACCGGAAAATATTATCAAAGTGAAGGAATCTTACACTGGAAAGTTTTTGAAACCTCTGTTGGAAGAAGTTCCCTAAGAGTAGAGGGGCATTATTCTTTAGTAAACACAAGATAAAGAATATAAAAGGTTACTGTGGAATACACACTGTGATTATAAGCGTGGACATTTTAAACAAAAAATGGTATAATCAACGTAAGAAGAACTATGTAGTGAAAAGTTCTACAATTAGATAGCGGTGAAGTAATAAGATAAAAGGTCACTTTTGGGTGGCTTTTTATTTTTTTTATAGATATGCATATTAAATAAGTATGGATAATATGATATTTTAATGAAAGTGCGGCAGACTGCCGTAAGGAAAGGAAGGGATATAGATGAAGATTAGGCTTGATAGGAAAAAAATAAATGTAGGGATTGGTTTTGTTACCGGCCGGAAAAATTTCAGGAATGTAGTCAAGAGCTATGTCTTCAACTGGAATGAAACGGGACGTGAGGAGAACAAAAATGTTGCACTGCACCTTTTTGCTGCATATGATTTAAAGTACACAAAGACAAAGGTCAGTGACTATAAGCTCATTGATGAAGAAATACTGGAAATTATGGATTCGGCTTATTATATCGGTGATTCATCGATTATCAGTGAGATCGAGTACTTGATGGATAAGAAGGTTGTCAGCCTGAAGGAAGCAAAGCTGATCTTTGGTGATGGCTATGCAAAGAAAAGAAATATGGTTCTTTATTTTGCAATCAAAAGCCGTATGGATTATCTTATTTTCCTGGATGATGATGAGTATCCTGTTGCAACGATAAAACTGGATGGAAATACGGTGTGGAAAGGACAGGAAGTTATTTCTACACATATCAGTAATATGGATAATGTCGATATGACAAATGGGTATCACTGCGGCTATATCTCGCCAATTCCGCAAATGGAATTTAATGAAAAACTGAGTGAAGATGATTTCAGGAGCTTTATTGAAGCGATTAGTAATGATATCATTAATTGGGATTCTATTAAAAAGAAAATGCAGGATGGTGGTGTAACCTATGCTGATCTTGCCATAACAAACAGCCCGGCAACAAAGGTTGTCGAGGCAGTAAATGGCATGAAGTTTATTTCCGGGGCAAATCTTGGATTTAATCTCAGGGATACGAAGAATGTGTTTCCATTCTATAATCCGCCGGGAGCCAGAGGTGAGGATACATTTTTGAGTACGAGTATTACAGAGTGCAAAGTATCCAGGGTTCCGTGCTATACGTTTCATGATGGGTTTGGTATGTATGGACATTTGACACAGGGGGTATTGCCGAAAAAACTGGAAAAAATGAAAGCGGATGCCGGCAGTAATACGAGGCGTTTTCTCAAGGCGGCGATCGGCTGGGTTCGTTACAAGCCACTTCTGCTTTATATCACGAAACGCGAGACGTATGACAGTGAAATTGCAGAGATGAAGAAAAATTTGGAACGGGCAATTCCCAAAATTTGTGATTATTTTGGTGATAAGCGTTTTCATAAAATACTTGATGAAATGGATTACTATGATAAGCATGTGCAAAAACATTTTCATGATTTTGAAGAAACACGTGTTGCATGGTTTAAAATACTTGCGTTTCTCCGTAAAATTTAAATGGATCTATTGGTAGGGATTTGTGTATATACGATACTTATCCGTTGTATATGGAAGCAGAATTTATGAAAAATTCAGGTATATTTATATAAAATAAAAGTAAAAAATCAGGCATCACTAGAAAAAGTGGTGCCTGATTTTAGGTTGAGCAAAAGTTTGCGGATGCGTTTTTGTGGTGCCTTCCAAATTATTCCTTTAGGCATAGTCGAAGCTTTGTTCTTCTTTTTCGCGCAGTATTGTGAATTCGTTTTTGTGGAATGTAAGTGTCATAGGCTCGGTGATAATAATCGTTTCATCAAGCGGACTTGGTTTTTTTATGGGGGTAATGACGGTGCAAGGTTTTCCCGGCGATGGAATAGCGATTGGGGCAGTTGTTTTGAGCGAGTATAGATGATTGTTTTTGAACTGCAGAGAATTTTTGTCGGCATGTATGCCGATAACAGCAGGATCAAAAACTTTGATCATACCAAGCGGCGTTTTGATTTTCGTGTCATTTGCGGGCTCGACTGATTCAATCCGGCCGTCATGATAAAGTGAAAATCCCGTGCGGATAGAGAGTTCACCAACAGACGTGTGCAGCTTAATGATTTCACCAGGTGCAAGTGTCAGACTGCTGAGTGCCCCATCTTCGTAAAAATGAAGACTGATGATCTTTGCGGTAAAGTCGCCAAAGGAAAAATGAAAAGCGAAAGGTACAGAGCGGGCAAATTCATCTTTTTCTGACCAGTAGCCGCTAAGCTTGCCGTTTAGCGGGAAAAGACGTTTGATCGCACCACTTTCATAGAAGGTAATAAATTCTGCCGGGAAAACACCAAGCGAGGTTTGCACATTCGTACTTTCATCCAGCGATAGTGAACGCAAGGTTCCGGCTGGGTAAAGAGTGAGTGATGCAATGTATTTGCGTCGCACTTCATCGTGATGATACTGTGGAATCGCAATGCCGGTCGGCAGGATCGCTGTTGGGAACGATAGTGGGCTTTTTTCTTTTACGATACAGGTATGAAGTGCACCATCGGGATAATATTCAGGGTTGATGCAGTCATTCAGACTGCCGTATTTTGTTTTAATATTCATGTTAATTCCTCTCTATATCTATACAAGTTTTTTTGCTGATTGTGGCCATGATGCCATTGCCATATTTCTTCGTACGAATGGAAAGTTCTTTCGTATACTCTGGTGTTTTGAGCCAGAGCGGCAGATGGGAGCAGAGAAGATTAAGCCGGATAAAAGGCGTATCATGCAGGAAAGACTGCAGCGCCTTTTTGGAAGAAATATCCGGGAAATGTTCCTGCAGCTGAATGAGGTCGAGGTGATAGACACCATCGCTTAAAGCGACTGGCGCGGTCGGAACAGGTGCAGCTGCCGATATATCATCCGATTGCCTTATATCAGCCAGAATCTTGTCAAAAGTATCTTCCTGTAGAGCGGAAATCTCAAAAATGCGGAAGCCCATACGATCAAATACATGATAAGCAAGACCTGTAATTGAGAGCCCGGCTATGATTTTGCAGTCGTCAAGCATTGTAATGAGATTGCGTATCTGATTGCGTAAAGCTTCCATGCTGGCAGCAGGAGCTATTTGAAAAGGGAAAATTTTTCTTTTCTGCCAGCCGGAAAGAGTCTGCTGTTCCCAAATGGTGATGGTCTGTACTTCATCCAGGGAGCAAAGGGTATCTTTATCCCCACAGAGAATGGCTATATTGTTTTTCATACGATCACACCTTTCGCTTTAAATCGATAGCAGAGAAATACAATGGCATGGCAAGTTCCTGCTCATTCATTGAGAAGGGTGCCTGCCACGCCATCGTAGATTCTGTCATGCTGTTTTTACTCTATAAAGAAATTATATAACATAAAAATGAATATACAATAAAAACAAGCAATGTATACAGAATATCTTCGATGTAATATTCAGGTCCCAAATTGGTGAGATGGTGATTATTTTGTAAAAACTTAAATTGTTAAGGTAAAAGTGCTGTGATTTTTAAAATTGAAAGCACCTGAATGAACCGTCGGAATTAACTGAAGAAAATGAAAAGTTGTATGAGCATCAGGTGATTGACAAGCGGGAACAAATCTTTTATAGTTACGGTATCGACAGAAAAACAAATCAACTTTATAGTTCAGAGAACAGCTGGAGGAAAGTTTCTTTCAGCGAGGACAGAGCAGTCCTGATTCCGAAAACGGAATCAGGACTTTTTTGTTTATCTGTAAATGAGCAGGCTGTCGAGAAAAATTGAATGGAAGAGATGGAGGGTTTTTTATGAGACAGGTAGCTATTTATGGTAAGGGTGGAATTGGCAAGTCGACGACGACACAAAATCTGAATGCCGGACTTGCGGCAATGGGAAAGAAAATCATGATCGTTGGCTGTGATCCAAAGGCGGATTCGACACGTTTGATTTTGGGTGGTCTTGCTCAGCAGACCGTACTTGATACACTGCGTGAAGAAGGCGATGAGGTCGACCTCGATCTCGTACTGAAAAAAGGTTATGCCGGTATTCGCTGTGTTGAATCCGGTGGACCGGAACCAGGTGTTGGCTGTGCTGGCCGTGGAATCATCACTTCAATTAATCTGCTCGAGCAGCTTGGCGCCTATGAAGAAGATCTTGACTATGTATTTTACGATGTACTTGGCGATGTTGTCTGCGGTGGTTTTGCGATGCCAATACGTGAAGGAAAGGCCAAGGAAATTTACATTGTCTGCTCCGGAGAAATGATGGCGCTTTATGCAGCGAACAATATCTCCAAAGGGATTCGCAAGTACGCACAGACGGGCGGGGTTCGTATTGGCGGACTTATTTGTAACAGCCGTAATGTTGACGGTGAAGCGGAGCTTGTTGAAGCCGTAGCTAAAGAAATGGGAACGCAGATGATTCATTTTGTACCACGTGATAATATGGTACAGCGTGCAGAAATTCATAAACAAACTGTTATTGAGTTTGATAATACATGCAGTCAGGCGGAAGAATACAGAACACTTGCTTCAAAAATTGATGGCAATGATAATTTCGTTATACCAAAGCCACTTACACAAGATCGTTTGGAAGAACTTCTTATGGAACATGGTTTGATGGATATTTAATAGAAGAGAACAGGATAGAGAGGGGTTTTATCGATATGCTTATGATCAGAGCGGTTGTCAGACCGGAAAAATCCGGAGCGGTGTTATCGGAGCTTTTAGATGCCGGCTATGTTGGAGTAACAAAAGAAGAAGTATACGGCCGTGGCCGGCAAAAAGGAATTGTTGTCGGTGAAGTACATTATGATGAGCTGCAAAAAGAACTGCTCATTATTATCGCAGAGGACAAGGACAAAGATGATATTGTCAAGATTATCATGAAAAATGCTAAGACGGGAGCAAATGGAAACTTCGGTGATGGTCGTATCTTTATCACACCGGTTGAAGAAGCATATACGATCAGCTCAGGTAAAGCAGGATTATAGGAGGGATTTACAGATGAAAGAGATTATGGCGTTTATACGGCTCAATATGGTAAATCCGACTAAGAATGCTCTGGCTGAGGCTGGCTATCCTTCGTTTACGTGCTCTAAGGCTGTTGGACGGGGCAAAAAAACATTGGCAACAGAAGCGATTCATGTCATTATGGAAAATGCCGGCGAACTGCCAGCAGATGAAATTGGCGAGCATTTGTCGGAAGGGGCGCGGCTTGTGCCACGCCGTTCCTTCTCACTCATCGTTGATGATGAGCAGGTTGAGTATGCAGTTAAAAAAATTATTGCAGTGAATCAGACAGGCAATCCCGGCGATGGCAGGATATTTGTTATGCCGATTGGTGAAGGCTACAATATTCGTACGGGTGAAAAACGAGACAAGGAAATTGACGGTTAGGAGGAAGCTATATGAACGAACGCGAGAGAATACTCGACAAATACTCCGCAAGAGTATTTAAAAATAGAAAAGATCATATTGTAGAACTGGACGACAGTGGTATGCCAAAACAAATTGCAGCCAACAGTCGTTCTGTTCCAGGACTTATGGTAAACCGCGGCTGCTGCTATGCTGGTTGTAAGGGCGTCGTTCTGGGGCCATTGCACGATGTTGTTGTATTGACACATGGCCCGATTGGCTGCGGTTACTATAGCTGGGGTACAAGAAGAAACAAGGGAAGAGCAGAGGATGGACGCAACTTCATGCAGTATTGTTTCTCCACAGATATGCAGGAACCGGACATCGTTTTTGGGGGAGAAAAGAAGCTCAAGCAGGCTATCAAGGAAATCGTAGAGATCTTTCATCCGGAATGTATTATGATCTGCTCAACATGCCCGGTAGGTCTTATTGGCGATGATACCAGTGCTGTTGCAAAATGGGCGGAAGAAACGTATAAAGTCAAATGTGTAGCCTATAGCTGTGAAGGCTATAAAGGCGTCAGCCAGTCCGCAGGACATCATATCGCGAATAACGGACTGATGAAGCACATTATCGGCAGCGGGGAAGCCAAGCCAGATAAGAAGTTTGCTGTCAATATTCTTGGTGAGTATAATATCGGTGGTGACGGTTGGGAAAGCGAGCGTCTGTTGAAGCTCATTGGCTATGAAGTCATCTCGGTGTTTACAGGCGATGGGAGCTATGAAAAGATAAAGAATGCGCATGTAGCAAATCTGAATCTTTTGCAGTGCCATCGTTCGATCAGCTATATTGCTGAAATGATGAAGACAAAATATAATATTGACTGGATAAAGATTAATTTTATCGGTATTGATGAAACGATTCGTTCCTTGAGGGAAGTTGCTGCATATTTCAATGATCCGGGTATAAATGCACGTACAGAAGAAGTCATTGCTTCAGAACTTGAAGAAATTGAAGAAGACAGAGAGTACTATCGTGAAAAACTCACGGGGAAAACAGCCGGAATTTTTGTCGGCGGCTCACGTTCACATCATTACCAGAATCTTTTAGCAGACTTTGGTATAAAGACGCTTGTTGCAGGCTATGAGTTTGCTCATCGTGATGATTACGAAGGGCGCGAGGTCATACCAGACATCAAGCTTGATGCGGATACGAAAAACATTGAACAGCTTACGGTAGAACCGGACAATCGCTACTATCATTTAGCTATCGACAAAGAACATTTTGATGCATTGAAAGAAAAAACGGATCTGGAATACTATGCGGGTATGTTTAAGGATATGGGTGACGGTACGATTACAGTTGATGATTTTAATCACTATGAAACGGAAAAACTTCTTGAGCTCTTTAAGCCCGATATCTTTTACTCCGGTATCAAGGATAAATATATGATACAAAAATCGGGAACACCTTCCCGTCAGCTGCATTCGTATGATTACAGTGGACCTTATGCCTGTTTCAAGGGCGCGATCAACTTTGCACGTGATACGTATATGAGTATTTTTACACCGGCGTGGAACTATATTACGCCGCCATGGTATAGTAAGCCGACACTGGAAGGCAGAATCGGCGCAGAAGCGATTGCGGGGGGTGAACAAAATGCTTGATGCAACACCAAAAGAAGTCAGCGAGCGTAAAGCGCTTCGTGTAAATCCATGTAAGACATGCCAGCCGGTCGGTGCTATGTATGCTGCACTTGGCGTGCATCGCTGTATGCCGCACAGTCATGGCTCACAGGGCTGCTGTTCCTACCATCGAACATTCCTTGCACGTCATTTTAAGGAACCGGCAATTGCCACGACAAGCTCTTTTACAGAAGGGGCCTGTGTGTTTGGCGGAGGCAGTAATCTCAAAAAAGCGGTAAAAAATATTTTTGATATTTATAATCCGGATATCATTGCCGTGCATACGACCTGCCTTAGTGAAACCATCGGCGATGATTTGAACAGCTACATTCAACAGCTGGAAAATGTACCAGAGGGTAAGATTGTTGTTCATACAAATACGCCAAGCTATGCGGGCTCACATGTCACGGGCTTTGGCAATATGATGTCTGGTTTTATCAAGTATCTGTCAAAAGCGGATGCAGTTAAAAATGGTAAGATTGGCATTTTCCCCGGATTTGTGAATCCAGGAGATATGCGTGAAATGAAGCGTATTGCTGGTCTTATGAAAACGGATTATATCATGTTTCCGGATACGAGCGGCGTGCTTGATGCGCCAATGAAAGATCACTATGAAATGTATCCAAAAGGCGGCACAAAGATTGAAGAAATTGTCGCACTTGGCAGCTGCGAAAAGGTACTGGCTCTGGGTGAAGTGACTTGTGCACCACCGGCGATGACACTGAAATCAAAGTGTGATGTTGATTTTGACAGCCTGCCGCTGCCGATTGGTATTGAGGCGACTGATAAATATGTTATGGCGCTTTCGCATTTCGCAAAAACAGAAGTACCAATAGCGCTTGAGGACGAAAGAGGTCAGCTCGTTGATGTTATACTCGATGCGCATCCAAATTTTAATAAGAAAACCGTTGCTATCTATGGTGATCCGGATACGGTACTCGGACTTGCTTCGCTCGTGTTGGAAATGGGTATGGTACCGAAATATCTTCTGACGGGTACACCAAATGAAGAATTTGTCAAAAAAGGCCAGGCATTGCTGGATAAGTTTGGAGTTGAAGGCTGTAAGGTCAAGGCTAATGGCGATTTGTTTGAGCTGCACCAGTGGATCAAGAACGACAAGGTTGATCTCATGATTGGGACAACGCATGGTAAGTATATTGCCAGGGCTGAAGATATTCCACTTGTACGTGCCGGCTTCCCGATACTTGACCGTTATGTGCATTCCTATATGCCGCTTGTCGGCTATCGCGGTGCAATGCGTCTTTTGGAACTTATCTGCAATGCGCTTATGGATCGTCGTGACCGTGATGCAAAGGATGAAGATTTTGAGCTTGTTATGTAAAATTAACTTGCATAATAAAAAAAACACGGTATAATGATTGTATAAATAGATTACAATTATCACAAAAAATCAAAGGCAGGAATACAATGGTGTATACCATTTGTTATTCCTGCCTTTTTTGTGTGGGAAAAGAGGGACAAACATGGGAACCGAAGTATTGGAAGAAAGAAAAAAATCAATTTTAACAAAAGACTTTTGTTGTTCCGGTGACGGCAGCGGCATAAGCTGTGAGAAAGCGAGTGTATCCGGTTCGGTAAGCCAGCGTGCCTGCGTATACTGTGGGGCCCGTGTTGTACTGAATCCAATTACAGATGCATATCATATTGTTCATGGTCCCATTGGCTGTGCCAGCTATACATGGGATATACGCGGCAGCCTCACAAGCGGCAGTACTATTTTTCGCAATAGCTTTTCTACGGATCTCAGAGAGCGTGATGTTATTTTTGGCGGTGCCAAAAAGCTGACAGCGGCAATTGATGAAATCGTGCAGCAGGAGTCACCACGGCTTATCTTTGTTTATGCGACATGTATTGTCGGTGTCATTGGTGATGATGTTGAGGCGGTCTGCCGTGAGGCAGAGGAAAAGTATGGCATACGCGTAATTGCTGTAAAAGCTCCGGGATTTTCCGGAACAAAGACGCTGGGATATAAGATGGCGTGTAACGCACTGATGCAGCTGATACGACCACATGCCGGGCAAGTGGATAAAACAAAGCGGCATGGCATTAACATTCTTGGCGATTTTAATCTTGCCGGTGAAATGTGGATCATTCAAAATTATTTTAAGCATATTGGCATCGATGTTATATCAACCTTTACTGGAGACGCATCCTACGATACCTTGATCAAAGCGCCGACTGCTGCACTAAATATTGTTCAATGTGCGGGCTCAAGTGCTTATTTAGCCAATGAGATGGAAGAAGAATTTGGCATTCCATTTTTGAAAGTCAGTTTTTTTGGTGTTGAAGATACGACGAATTCGCTGCTGCGAGTTGCCTATGCAATTGGCGATGCAAAGACAATTCGTCTGACGGAAGAATTCACGTCAAGCGAGAGTGGCAAGGCAGAGCTCTTTCTCAAGAAGTATCGTCCGCATCTTGAAGGACGACGGGCGGCCATCTATGTGGGTGGGGGTTTTAAGGCAATATCGCTTATCCGCCAGTTCAATGAAATGGGTATTCGCACGGTTGTTGTCGGCACGCAGACGGGTAAGCAGGAAGACTATGAAGTCATCCGAACCCTTGTTGATGAGGACACGGTTATTCTCGACGATGCGAATCCGGCAGAGCTTGAACGCTTCATGCAGGAGCAGCATGCTGATATTCTTGTAGGCGGCGTTAAGGAACGTCCGCTGGCATATAAGCTGGGCATTGCCTTTTGCGATCACAATCACGAGCGCAAGCATGCACTTGGAGGCTATGAAGGGGTAAGGAACTTTACACAGGAAATTAATCTGAGCATCAACAGCCCGGTTTGGGAATGTCTGCGGCCGGCTGCAGGACTATAAATCAAAAAATTGTAGAAATGATCTTATTATAAATGAAGGAGATGTTGACTGTGGGGATGAATTTTACGAATCTCAATGTAAATCCCTGTAAGATGTGTATGCCGATGGGGGCGGTGAGCGCCTTGTACGGCATTAAAAAGTGCATGTCGATTCTGCATGGATCACAGGGATGCAGTACGTACATTCGCAGACATATGGCGACACACTACAATGAACCGGTAGATATAGCATCTTCTTCGCTGACGGAACAGGGGACGGTTTTTGGTGGAGAATCCAATCTTCTCAAAGGACTGGAAAATCTTATCCGTTTGTATGAACCGGAAGTCATCGGTGTGGCAACAACGTGTCTGGCTGAAACCATTGGTGAGGATGTAGCTGCTATTATTTGCAAGTTTTATGAAATGCATCCAGAGTATGCAAATGTAAAAATTATTCCAGTGTCAAGCGCTGGCTATGCCGGAACACAGTATGAGGGTTTCTTTCGAGCACTTCATGCCGTCGTCAGTCATACGGAGATGCTGACTGAAAAGAATAATAAGATCAATATTATTACGGGTATGATATCACCAGCAGATACACGCTATTTGAAGCAGCTGCTTACGGAAATGGGGATTGACTATGTATTACTGCCGGATCTTTCGGAGAATCTTGATGGCGTTCATGCACAAGTCTATGAACGCCTGCCACAAGACGGGACATCACTCGCGGAGGTTGCACAAATGGCAGGAGCTCGTCATACGATTGAGCTGTCGACGTTTATTCAACCGGACTATTCACCGGCACAGTATCTTTATGAAAACTACGGTGTTCCGTTCACACAGCTTGATCTGCCAGCAGGACTTCGAGCGACGGATGCACTAATTGTAAAGCTGCAGGAGTTGGGCGGTATGGTGACAGATACGATAAAAAAAGAGCGCGGTCGTTATCTCGATGCCATGGTTGACTCACACAAATACAGTGCAATGGGACGTGCACTTGTCTTTGGCGAGCCGGATTTTGTCAAGGCGGTGGTAAATCTTTGCTGTGAAAATGGTGTTGTTCCGGTTGTGGCGATTACGGGAAGTGTCTGTAAGGGCTTTAAGGAAAATCTGGAGCCGGAAATTAAAAAGGCAGCGGAAATTTTATTTGTTGATGACTATAGAATCGAAGACGATGCCGATTTTGCCAGAGCGGATGAACTTCTTGTGGAGACAAAGGCAAATGTCATGATTGGCAACTCTGATGGGCGTCGTGTCGCAGCAAAGTACCAGGTTCCACTTGTACGCTGTGCTTTTCCGGTTCATGATCAGGTAGGCGGGCAGCGTATTCGTGTACTGGGGTATGAAGGTTCATTAGGACTGCTTGATCGTATAACGAATATTCTTCTGCTGCAAAAGGGATCAACGTTTCGGCAGAAGCTTTATGATAAATATTATACTGGGGAAAAACAGGAGGATATAGTGAAATCATCAATAGAAAAAGCTGCCATAACAGAAGCTGAAATGGCAAAAAAAACAGCTGAGCATCCGTGTTTTACGTGTGGGGAGGGAAAATATGCCCGTATCCATCTGCCAATTGCACCAAAATGCAATATTCAATGCAACTATTGTCTGCGCAAATATGACTGCCCGAATGAAAGTCGTCCGGGTGTTACAACGGAAATCCTTTCACCGGAAGAGGCTTTTGACAAGTATATGCAGGTGAAAAAGCGCATGCCAAATCTCAAGGTTGTCGGTATTGCCGGGCCGGGGGATTCGCTTGCAAACTTTGAGGCGACAAAGAAAACCCTGCAGCTTATTCGCGCCAATGATCCGGAAGTGACGTTCTGCCTGTCGACAAATGGGCTTATGCTGCCGCTTTACGCGCAGGAGCTCATTGATCTTGGGGTGACACATGTCACGGTAACGATTAACACGGTTGATCCGAAAATTGGTGCTAAAATTTATCATCATGTAAGTTATATGGGAGTTGACTACGTCGGTGAAAGCGCAGCGGGTATTCTTTTGGGAAATCAGCTTAGTGGACTCACATATCTTACGACACATGGTATCGTTTGCAAAGTCAATATTGTTATGCTCAAGGGCATTAACGATAATCATATTGAGACAGTTGTCAAAAAGATGAAAAGCATTGGCTGCTATATAACGAATATCATGCAGCTTATACCTGTCAAAGGCAGTGCTTTTGAGGATATGCCGCTTGTCAATCAAAAAGAAATCATGGCAATGCGACAAAAATGCGGAGAGCATCTTAATCAGATGTATCATTGTCATCAGTGCCGGGCAGATGCTATCGGTACGCTTGATAATGATGTATCCATTGAGTATCGTGGCTGCACAGCGACAGCAGAAAAGCTGACAAGTTCTCCACCACAGCAGCAACGCTTTGCCGTAGCAACGAAGAGCGGCATGCTCGTCGATCAGCACTTTGGTCAGGTAAGTGAGTTCTATATTTATGAAAGTGATGGCAAGCGTACACACTTTCTTGAACGTCGCAAGGTAAAAAAATACTGTCAGGGCAATGATGTCTGTGATGAAAAGATAAATCACATTGATCAGATTTTGCATACGATTGAGGACTGCAACAGTGTCCTCGCCCTGCGCGTTGGCGATGCTCCAATGAAAAAACTTGGCGAGATGGGTATTCGCGTTATTACGACCTACGACCGCATTGAGGATGCTGTAAAAAAAGCGGCAAATCAATAAGGGAATCTATCGCTGTAGTGCAGGGGTTATTTAGAGAAATAAGGAGGGGGTTCTATGAACATGTTGCTTACAGATTGTACATTTGCTTGTCTCGATTCTTATGAGACAAGTGCTGAGGTGCTTTGGCAGCTTCTGCAGAGCCTTAGCCGCCTCCCGATTACTTCTATTGAAATGACGGTGCCTGTATATAAAAAACTATCCAGCTATCGTTCGCTGCCTAAAAGCAAGAAGTATATTCTGCGAATTGATTCGACCCAAAAAGTTGATGCATATCCGGGATTTTTTGGCTATTCCATGACAGATCGCCAGGTACGTGAGGCGGGTGATTCTGGCTGTGAGTTCATATTTTTGCCGCGAGGGGGAACAGTGTCATTGCCCACGCAAGAAGCAGCGTATATGCGCTTTTGTGGGTTTGCTGATCTTGTTGGCATTCGTGCACGGCCGCGTTTTGGCGCTTTGCTTGCACAGGAAGAAGACAGCGAGCTGGATGCTCGCGATGATTTTGGCTGTGCGACTGCACTGACCGTTGAATGGTGTCGTATGGGTGGGAAACGCGCAGCCGTATCCTTTGCGGGAATTGGCGGTCACGCTTGTCTGGAAGAGGTGCTGCTGGCACTTCATTCAGAAAAAATGGTAATGATCGAAGAGAATATGATGGCTTTACAAAAAGCAAGCCGGTTGTTCTGTCAGATTACC
>Ga0172378_10001257_pt1 | contig 23266 bp, 20 predicted proteins | sample GrowelOW332metaG_FD_119755 | JGI IMG/M metagenome (GOLD analysis project Ga0172378, IMG submission 119755) | Groundwater microbial communities from an aquifer near a municipal landfill in Southern Ontario, Canada - Pumphouse #3_1 metaG | ecosystem: Environmental > Aquatic > Deep subsurface >... | reverse complement strand
CGCTCATAATTTTTTCTATATCGGCTTCTTTGCCTTCCCTTGCAAGTTCAATACAATATATAATTCTGCTTTTATCGATAAATTCGCCTGTAATAATAATATCTAAAAGTTTTTTAAGAACTTTTTCTGCTATATTTACATTTTCTTCTTCACCCTTTATCTCAATTACATTTCCATTTACAAAACTTGTAATTTCTATTTCTTTATTAATTATGTTTAAATTTTCGTCAAATACACCCAGCAATTTTTGTAAATTTGCTATATTTTTTGCATCGACATTTGTTGTAATTAACAAATCAGCCTCCGTTTATTAATTCTATATAGTTTATGTCTATTTCAATATATTTTTTTTCACCATCTGTAACCTGCTTAAAAGTACTGTCTAATATTTCACGTTCTTCTAAAATCATTTTTGCATAAACTAAAGCATCAATTTTTTCATTATCATCAAAACATTTAGTTTCATACAATATTTTGATATTACATTTTAATTCTATCTTACCTATTACAAAAGTTTCTACCTTTTCTTCAGATATATTATAATAATAAGCACCAATAAGGCTTTGACCAATAACAACATTATCACCAACGGCAACTTGTGCAGTCCCACGAATTACAGATATATTTAGTACTTCACCATCTTTAGTTGATACTAAATCTATATACTTTCTATTTAGTGGAATAGAATCGGAATTACCTATTCTTACATCAATAATTAATCTACTGCCATCACGCTTTGCTGAAACAAAATTTACACCCTCTAATGATAAAAGCTCTTTTTCTATTAAATCAAAGTTTAAATTTTTAAATAGCATAAAACTTTTAATGTCGTTTTCTTTTAATATTTCGTTAATCTCTGTTTTATAGAAACTACCACTTCCTGAAATTTCTATTTTATAAAGATACATATTACTAATAAATAGACTTATTAAAAATATTATTAGCCCAATAAGTATGCCCGCATTATGCATTAAAAATACAACAGGATATAACAACCCACTATATTTTATCTTCTTAATATTATAACACGAGCCATCAAAAATAGCAAAAATTTTTAATTCATCTTTGATTTCACACCAAAAAATTAACCTATCTTGCGACATTTTTTTTATTTTATACAAATTAATATCATTTCTCTGCATTTTACAGATAGCTTTTTCTAAATTTCTACCCTTAAATTCAAAACAAATATATACACCGTTCATATTTCTCTTTTAACCGCCTTGATATTTCCTGTCAATGCGACGTCACCTCTGCATAACTTTTTTATTTTTAAACTATCGCCCTCAACTACTATTAAACCTTTTTTTAAGTATAATTGTATTTCCGCTTCAGAAAAGCTTTTTATTCCTTTTATTCCTTCAAAATATGCACTATGCCCATCAAAAACAATATATTTAACACCAGATAAAAAAAGTTGTTCATCTAACCCTAAATCGATAGCTATTCTTTCTAATAATCCCATATTTCACCATAAATATTTATTGGCTTTTTTATACTATGCCTTTATCTATTTTATGATATGATTTTTTTATTTATACTTTTATTAAAATTTTGATTTTTTTTATAATAACTATATTTTTTTGCAAAACAAAACCCGACTTATAATTACAAAGTCGGGTTAATTTTAAATTTATTTACATCCACTGCATGTTTTACAGTTTCCGTTACATTTTTTAGTTGGTTTTCCTGTTGCTGAAAAAATTTCTCCGCTATATGACCTAACAGCAATTTCATTACAATTAGGACATCTAACTTCACAATCATTATTTTTAACAAGCTCTTCAAATTCTTTATTACATTTTTTGCATTTATATTGTAAAAACGGCATAATTATTTTTTTCTCCGTTTACCATATTTTATAGAATTTGTATTTTTAATTAAAATAGTTGCACCAACAATACTTAACATTACTGCTATACCTAAAACTACATAAAATCCATATTCATAATTTTGAAAAGGAACAGGAACATTCATACCCCATACACTAGCTATCAATGTAGGAATAGTTATAATTATTGTAATAATGGTAAGCATTTTCATTACTATATTAACATTATTTGAAATAATAGAAGCAAAAGCATCCATAGTACCCGTCAAAATATCTCGATAAATGTTACACATTTCAATTGCCTGTCTATTTTCAATTATTACATCTTCAAATAAATCTTGATAATCTTCATTTTTATGAACTTGTTCTATTTTATCTATTTTTTCAAACATTTTTTCGTTAGCCTTAAGCGATGTCGAAAAATAAACTAACGAATTTTCTAAATCTAAAAGTTGTATTAATTCTTTATTTTTCATTGAACGGTGAAGTTCTGCTTGCACCCTATGGCTTGTTTTATCTATTAATTTTAAATACTGTAAAAATTTACTTGCGTTTTTATATAAAAAATTAAGCAAAAATTTTATTGGTCGGTCAGTAGTATTATTGTCTTTTACTCTACCCGATATTAAATCTTTTATTATTGAATTTTCTTTTAAACTTACTGTAACTATATATTTAGTATTATAAATTACAGACATAGGAAGTGTAGAATATACAAACCATTCATCATTTTCTTCCAATACAGGAATATCAACTATAAAAATTGTATTTCCGTCATCTACTTCATTTCTTGCTGTTTCCTCTTCATCTAAGGCAGCTTTAATCATGTCTTCTGAAATACCAGTAACTGAAGAAACACGTTCCACTTCGTCGTCAGTAGGATTAACTAAATCTATCCAACTTTTTTCGACTATTTCAGCCATTTCTATCATTGACTGATTATCTATAGATTTGAAAATTTTAATCATAAGCTTTACCGCCTTTTGTTTATAAAATAAAAACGCACGAAAGAATAACAACTCCGTGCGTTTAAAAGATATAAAGCTTATGCTTATATACTAATAAAATCAGAAGTTTGTATTTCTTTTTAAATTGTGGCAACTGTCAGAAACTGACATTTTTTGCTCCTTAATACTATATATTTTGCTCTGTAATTATAACCTAAATTTATTTCTTTGGCAACTATTTTTAAAAAGTAATTTTAACTGCAACTTATATCAAAACTTTTCCATCAATCCACGTATTAAAATATTCGTTAGTATCTGCCCCTATTTTTTCGAAACAACCAATTAAATTTTCTGGTTCAGCATTTTTGTACTTATAAGCTTCAAAATATTTATTAAGACCATTATAAAACTTTTTGTTACCAATACTTATTCTTAAATTATCAAACATTAACAAACTTTTGTTATACGCTATATTTACATATTCATATTCGCTTGAATATTCGTTTAGTTTTCTATTCATAGATGTATCAACCGTTCCAAATAGTTGTGAATAAATATCGTAATACATTTTATAGCTTGTAATTGCAGAACTTAATAACTGCTTTGAGCTAATTTCATATTCTTCATAATTTTCAAAAAATAATACTGTACTAAACTCCGCAAGCCCCTCATCCATCCAACTATTTAACGACTCATTATTTCCAACTAATCCATACCACCATTGATGTGCATTTTCATGCACTATCGTTTCTATATTTTGTTTTACAGTTAAATTATCGCTTATCATTGTAAGACATGGATATTCCATTCCCCCAAAACAAAAACCTGTTTGAACTACTGATAAAGTTTTATATGGATATTCTCCATACTTTTCATTAAAAAGTTTAAAACTTTCTACAGCCACCTTTAACGAATTATCTGCATTTTCATCATCGTAATAATAATAATAAATTGTTGTATTTAATACATTTTCTGTCTTAATGCAAAAATCTTTAGAAAGCACCATTGCAAAATCTCTTACACCTTTAACAGATAATAAGTAATTGTTATAATCTCCCTCTTCGCTCACTCCTTGGCATTCACCTGAAGTCGCAGCTAAATAACATTTTTTAACTTTTAAGTTTACATTAAAGTTTGCACAATCGCTATAAAATGGGTCACCACTTGAATAATAAGGGCATTCATAATAACCCTCATTTGTATTTACACATAATATCGGAAAAAAATTACCTAAATTAATTGTTTTGTCATTATAACCTGTTCTGTGCATAACTCTTGCAAGCATAAGTACATAATCAATATTAATATTAACTTTTTCGCTTGGAAATATTCCCTGCGACAAAGAAACATCTAAAATATTATTATCGCATCCACAAATAGAATAATTTAAAGGACTGTCATTCTCAGTTACACTCTTTATATCTATTTGTCCATAACTGTTTCCATTTGGATATGCAATTGTTTTATAGTTTTCGCTAACTGGCTGTATTTTGGCATCTTCTCTGTAAGCATTACCAAATAAATTAAATTGTAAATTATTAATTTCTTTTCCTGTATTATTATAGTATTCAAAATTCATATCTCCTGTTAATGACATATCTTCATCATTAAATACAGCATTTATTTCATAGCAAGATAATTCATTTAAATTAACCTTGTTATTTTCGCATGCAGAAATCGAAAATATTATTAATATAGTAAAAAACAAACAACTAACTTTTTTTAGCATAACACGCCCCTAATAAATTATTTTATAAAGCTAGCACCCTTATTATGTTAAGGGTGCTAAAAAATCAATTATTATATATTTATTCTTTGCTTGTCTTATCTATGCTTTATCGGTTATTTTTCTTCAAATACTAAATACTTTGTAGGATTAATTTTTACATCATTTTCAATTACTTCAAAATGTAAATGTGCTCCATCTGAATATTCAAGACGATATGAATTAGAAATTTCGCCTAACACATCACCTTTTTTAATTATATCTCCCGCTTTTAATGTTCCGGCTTCTGCAAGTGAACCATATACAGTTTTAAGTCCATTTCCGTGATTTATAACTATTGTAGTTCCATTTAACGCACTTGTAGTATTAGATAATACAGTACCATCATATACAGCAAAAACCTTATCTCCAGCAATTCCGCCAAAATCTATACCTAAATGCCCTCTGTAATCTTGTGTTGTTAAATTCCAACATATTGTATTATCAGTATATTCCTTTATAACATTAATGCTACTTAAAGGCATTGCAAATAATATTTGACTATCCACTGGTGTAGTTGGTTCATCAACACCTCCAGTATCTCCTGTATCACCAGTATCTCCCGTATCATCAGTAGGATTTTCTATCTGTGGTTCTTCAACTGGTGTCTTATCGTTCAAATTAATTATTGCAAAAGTTGACATAACAACTATTGCAGTTGCGCATACAGCAATTATAATGTAATACGCATTTTTTTTCCAAAAGTTTAAATTTTTGCCTTTCATATTGTTTTAATTCCTCCAAAAATGTGATTGTTATGTAAATTATTGACAACTGTTTAATTTATATACATTTTTTAGAAATATTTTTTATTTTAATATCCCCCAAAAATTATCGGACTTCCAACAGTTGTTTTATCAATTGATACTGCAATATGAAGATTTACTTTTTCCCCGTTTAGAACTATGTAATTTTCAATTTTTTCGGAATAAGCATAATAATTATTTATATTATTAATGTTTTCGCAAAACATAATTTTTGCGTTAAACTGTTCCATTATTTCATCTTTAACATTTTTATTTAGATATGTTGCACTTTCTCCACTTACTTTTTTAAGTGTTGCCTTTACTTTTAAAGCATCTACTCCTTCAGCACAAATCATTTGTGAAGATGAACCGTTATTTCCACCATAAAATATGTAATAATCACCGCCTTTAAATAATAACGATTGACCGCTTATATTCATTAACAATAAAATTGATAGACAACATATTGTTATAACTATTTTTTTTAACATAAAAAAAACCCCCGTAATTTCTATACGAGGATTGTTGACAATTTTATATTAATTTATACATTTTTTTAATTATTAAATAATTTCATCTTCTAAAGGAGCACTAAAACTCTTATATATTGTATCTTTATTAGGCTTTTTTGTAAATATACTAACAATAGGTGTAATAATTATTGACCATATCATAGCAATTACACCGATTATCGGTGACATTGATACACCTAATTTTAAAGCCGCTCCTAAATTTGTTGCGCCTTTATCATAACCAAAAATAATTACAAGTGCAACAGTTATTACAAGTCCGCTAATTATTGAACTCCACGCCGCCGCCTTTGTTATTTTTTTAAATATTAACCCTAAAACAAACGGACCAATAAAACAACCTGCAAGCGTACCCCAACTAAGACCCATCATTGATACTATTGCATCTAAAGGAAATATAGCAAGCACAACAGATATAGCAATAAATATTAAGCAAAAAACTCTCATAACAAAACTAATTTTTTTATCGCTTGCATCTTTTTTTATAAAACCCTTATATACATCAACCGCTATTACTGATGAACCAGATAACGCAACTGAAGATAAAGTACTCATACTTGCCGATAACACAAGCACAGAAATAAGACCAATAAAGCCAGGTAAAAGTACCGCACTTAACATTATAGGAATTATTGTATCTACATTTTCAGGTTTTACACCATTAAAGAATATACTTCCAAAAGCGCCTGTAAGGTAAGCACCAATACCAATTATCAATGCAAATAAAGTAGTTATAATAGTAGCTTGACTTATCGATTTTTTGTCTCTTATAGCATAAAATTTATGAATAGTTTGAGGCAATGCCCATACACCGAAAGAAGTTAAAAGAATAAGCGAAATTAATAATATAGGCTTATCATAAATAAAAGATACTCCGTCAGTTGATTCAGGAAATAAACCTAAATGATTATTTACTAAACTTTTAAAACCTTCACCCCAATTAATCGAATGATAATTAAGAACAGAAAATACCATAATTACAACGCCTATAAGCATTATAATACCTTGAATAAAATCTGAAAGTGCTGTTGCAAAATATCCGCCAAAAAACAAATAAAGCGAAGTTAAACAAGCAAGCAATAATACGCATAAAATAAAATTTATACCAAATACTTCTTCAAATAAATAGCTTAAGCCTTGATATACTGATGCAGAATAAGGTATTAAAAAAACAAAAATAATTATTGATGAAACAAGTTTTAATTTTCTACTGTCATATCTTTTTTCAAAAAATTCTGGCATTGTTTTTGCCTTTAATCTTCTTGTCATATTTCTTGTTCGTTTTGCAAGAACTTTCCACGCAAGAAAACTTCCTATCAATGCATTTCCTACTCCTATCCATATTACAGATAAACCAAAACTCCAACCTAGTTTTCCTGCATAACCTATGAATATTACTGAAGAGAAATATGTTGTTCCATAAGCAAAAGCTGTCATCCAGCCGTTAAGACCCTTACCTGCAAGTAAAAATTCATTAACCGATTTACTTCTATTTCTTGTAAAATAAGTTATAAATATCATACCTATTACATAAAGGGCTAATATAATGTAGTTTAAAGCCGTTTCCATTAACTATCTCCAATTTTTAATTTACTTGGCTATTATACTATAAAAATACATCATTGTAAATAAAAATACAAATGCGCTTTTTCTTATATATTTTTTATTACAAAAAAAGCTAATTATTTTTAATAATTAGCTTTTTAATATCGTTATAATTTTAATTAATATTTTATATTATCCGCATTTTGAATATCCACATTCTCTGCAAATAACACATCCGCCTTCATGCTCTAACTTCTTTCCACATTCAGGACAAAATCCGTCGCCTACACCTTCTTCTTCTAAATTTTCTTTTATTTCTTCTTTAATTTTTTCTTTTATTCTTACATTTTTCTTTAATGGCTTTAAAATTTCGCTTTTTTCAGGAGATAGTGCATTTTGCATTTTTACTACTTTTGCAATAACTTTTGCAATTGCATCGGGACAACTAGTAACATTCATATTTGGTTTACTAATAGTTGAAGCACATCTTATACCTTTTAATTGTTCTATAATAACATTAACATCCATTCCTGACCTAATACCTACAGATACAAGCCTTGCAGTTGCTTCGCTTTGTGAAGGGCATCCTCCTGCTTTACCTGTATTTGTAAATACTTCAACTATACCATTTTCATCATAGTTTACAGTAATATATAAATTACCACAACCTATTTTTACTTTTTCAGTAAAGCCCATTACTACATCAGGACGAGGTCTTAAAGTTAATGCTTGCAAATTTGCTTCTTCAGGTTTATTTACTTTACCAATATTTAATACTTGAAGCTGCCTTGAACCATCACGATAAATTGTTACACCCTTACATCCTGTTTTATATGCAAGCATATAAACATCATCAACTTCTTTAATTGTTGCACTATTAGAAAAATTAACTGTTTTAGAAACTGCATTATCAGTATATTTTTGAAAAGCTGCTTGTACCTTTATATGATAAACTGGGGTAATATCATGAGCACATACAAAATTCTTTTTAATATCTTCAGGTATTTCATCGATATGTTGCAAAGTTCCTTCTTTCGCAATTATCTTCATTAAATTTTCATTGTATAAGCCACGCAACTCTAACTCTGCTTTTAAAATTGGATTAGTTTCAATAAGCTCGGTATTATCCATAACATTTCTAATAAAAACATAACCGTAAACTGGTTCAATTCCACTACTACAATTAGCAATAATTGAAAGTGTACCTGTTGGGGCTATAGTTGTAATAGCAGCATTTCTTAAAGGCTTTCCTGTTGAATATATCGATTTATCAAATAAAGGAAAAGCTCCCCTTGTTTTTGCAAGTTCGCAACTAGCCTCTCTGCCTTTTTCTGATAAAAACTTCATTATTTTTTCAGCTACTTCAACGCATTTTTCACTATTATAATTTATACCCAACTTAAGTAATGCATCAGCAAAACCCATAACACCTAAACCAATTTTTCTAGTTTTTCGTGTTGTCTTATCAATAGAATCAAGTGGATATTTATTTATTTCTATTACATTATCTAAAAAATGAACTGCTTTAAATATAACATTTTCAAACTTGTCATAATCAAACTCGCAAACACCATTATTTTCTTTTAACATATTAGCTAAATTTATTGAACCTAAATTACAGCTTTCAAAAGGAAGTAGCGGTTGTTCTCCGCAAGGATTTGTCGATTCTATTTCTCCTTGACTAGGAACGGGATTAAATTTATTAAGTCTATCTAAAAATATAATACCCGGCTCGCCATTACTCCAAGCAGCATTGACTATTTTATCGTAAACTTCTTTTGCTTTATATGTTCCAACTACTTTTTTTGTTGATGGTTCAATTAATTCATACTCTTTATCTTCCATTACTGCCTGCATAAATTTTTCAGTAACACCAACACTTATATTAAAATTAGTTATATCATTATTATTCTTTTTACAGTCAATAAAATCTAAAATATCTGGGTGATCAATTCTTAAAATACCCATATTGGCACCACGTCTTGTTCCACCCTGTTTAACCGCTTCAGTTGCCGCATTAAAAACTTTCATAAAGCTTACAGGACCACTTGCTTTACCACCTGTAGTATTTACCATTGCGCCCTTACTTCTAAGCCTTGAAAATGAAAAACCTGTTCCTCCACCACTCTTGTGGATAAGTGCAGCATTTTTTATTGTTTCAAATATCTCTTCCATAGTATCTGCTATTGGCAAAACAAAACAAGCAGAAAGTTGACCTAATGGTCTTCCTGCGTTCATTAATGTTGGCGAATTAGGTAAAAACTCTAAATTAGTCATCATATCGTAAAATTCTTTTACAGTTTTTTTTGTATCTGCGTTTTTATCAAATATATTATCAGCTTCACCTACTGCTTTAGATACTCTATTAAATAATCCCTCTACACTCTCTATTAAATTTCCCTCATTATCTTTACCTAAATATCTTTTTTCTAATACTTGCCTTGCATTGTCATTAATCTTCATATAGTATATTTTTCTCCTTTTGTTATTCATTAATTGTAATACCTTAAATTGCATTTGTCAATCGTATCGCAAAAAAAAATACTATATATTGTTGATAAAATTAATTACACAACTATATATAGTATTATAGATTGATTAAAATTTTATTTATTCGTATTTATAAAGTGACTTTCCTATCTGTGAATAAAGAATTTCTCTATCCTTTAATCTTGGACTTCTGTTTATTGCTTTGTCAGTAAACATGCCATTAATTATATCTAAATTTGCCATTCTGTCATGACCTATAACAGCCCAACTTGAATCTGTAAGGTTTGCAAACTCTTCTTTTAAAAGTTCTTCATTATCAAACTTATTCCGTGGCGAATTTATATCGTTGCCATTAATTTCAAGCAATTCATAGTGCCTGCATAAATTTTGTACTTTTTTACGGTGTTCGTCAGTTATTTTTAAAGGCGAATACGATACTGCATTTATACCTGCATTTTTAAGTTGAATAAATAATTTATCTAAATTTTCTTGTCCATAGTTTACAGTACTGTTAAATGGATATGCAGTAATTGCACCTATACTGTTTGAAAAAGACACAAGCTCTTTAATATCTACACACTCATCAGTAGCGGCAACATAAAAAGTTTTAATTTTTCCTTTTAAAACACATAACAAATCATATTCATAATAAGGGTTGTCCTTTTCAAGTAAAAATACCCTTTGCATATCATTTAATTCATAACCTTTTTTATATAAAAAATCAACAAGCTCTTTTCCCTTTCCAAACTTTGCAATAATTTTTAAACCTAAAATATAAAGCAAATGTCTTTCTGTAACACTTCCGCCCTCTTTTAATTTTGAAAGTGGAATCACATCATTATAAAAATCAATCGAAATATTATCATCTTTAAAATTTTCGTTGATAATAGCTGTCATTTTAATATTTCGTAAGTTTCTTTTTTCTCTTAACAATTTTAAAAAATCATCAGCTTTTTTTATATATTTTTTAGGAACACCATGTACTGTAATATAAGCATTGTTTTTTTGTGCAGGGTTGTTTATTGTTTCTTCACCATTAAAAACATCAAAATGAACACGACATTCAAAACCTACTGTTCCAGCTCTATTTAAAATATCACAAGCTTTTAAAAATTCATTTGCTCCGCTCAATGTATCGTGGTCAACTATCCCCATTGTTTTAAGACCACTTTTGTAAGCCATATATGCGGCTTTAGTAGGCGAATAAGGTGAAAAAGAATAAAAAGAATGAATATGAATATTTGTATCATATTCCCTTAATTTAGGTATAAGTGTAGCATCTTTTTTTTCAAGTTTTTTTAACTGTTTTAAAGCAGTTAGTCTTTTGGATTTTTTAGAGTTATTTAACTGTTCTATCAAATTCTCTCTTATCATATTTTTTCCTTAGTTTATATCATATATTATTAATATTTCCTATTATACTTTTTATTTTTGTTATTAATGCGAAATTTTCAGACTTTGAACCAATTGTTATTCTAATAAAACTTTTTAATCTGTCTTTATCGAAATATCTTACCAAAATGCCTTTATCTTTTAGTTGTTCGTATAGTATTTTTCCATAATTTGGATAACCTGCCAAAACAAAGTTGCTGTTTGATGGAATTACTATTAAACCTAATTTATTTAATTCTTTTTCAAGAATTTCCCTTTCTGCTATTATTTCATTATTAATTTTGTCATAATATTCTTTATCGCAAACTGCAGCAGTACATACAGCTTCACATATTCTATCAATGGGATAACTGTTAAACGAATTTTTACTACATTCTAATCCATCTATTAATTTTTTATTACCTACTGCATAACCACATCTAATTCCTGCAAGCGAATAACTTTTAGAAAAAGTTTTTACTACTAATAAATTATCATATATTTTAGTTAATTTTACAGCACTTTTACGATAAAAATCAATATATGCCTCATCAATAATAACCACTTTATCAGAATTTTCTTTAACTATCTTTTCTATAATATCTAATTCTATTCCTCTGCCTGTTGGTGCATTAGGATTAGCAATAATTATTCCCTGTGCATTTTTCAAGTTTAAGTAGTCATTAATATTAATTTTAAAATCATCATCTAAATTCTTTTTAATAAAATTAATACCAAAAAAATTACAATAAACAGGATAAAAAGAATATGTTATATCAGCAAAAACAACTTCTTTTTCTTCTCTATTAAAAAATGTCGGAAAACAAAGTGCTAAAACTTCATCACTACCATTACCTATAAATATATTTTCAGGTAATATATCTTCACTTTTTGCTAAAGCATTTTTTAATAAACTAGAATTTGGGTCAGGATATAGCTTTAATTTTTCATAATCAAAACTATTTAACACTTCTTTAACTTTAGGGGTTGGTGGGTAAGGATTTTCATTAGTATTTAGTTTTATATATTGCTTATCTTTAGGCTGTTCGCCTGCCATATAAGGTTCAATATTATTTATTAGCCTACTTAATAAGTTTTTCATACTTTTTCCTTGTTTGCATTATAAAATCATAAATCATCTTACTCTTTTTCTAATATTTTGTCAAGTATATCGATTTTTCACAAAAAATTCCATATTTTAACATAATCTTTCGATTTTCTCTTGATTATTTTATTATTTGTGGTATAATAATGTTATAAATTACGGAGGTAGTATGATGAATAAAACTGAATTTTTAAAGGCTATGGCAGAAAAAAACAAACTCAGCATTAAAGAAGCTGGTGCAATTTTTGAAGGAACTATTGATGTTATATCTAGCACAATTAAATCTGGAGAAAAAGTTAATATCACTGGCTTTGGAGCTTTTGAATTAAAAAGCAAACCTGAAAGAGAAGGAATTAATCCATTAACTGGCGCAAAAGTAAAAATTTCAGCAAGTATGTGCCCTACATTAAAATTTTCAAAAACTTTTAAAGAAACTTTTAATAAGTAATTAATTAGTTAAATAATTAAAAAATTAAAATACTGTTGCTAATTGCAACAGTATTTTTTATTTTATTAAACATTCAAAAAATTTATCATATAACTTATCACCAAGTATTTTTCTTAAAAAAACAGAGTAAGTGTTTTTTCCTATTAAGTATCTTGTTTTAGGATTTTTAACTGTTGAAGCTTTAAAGACCTTTTTTGCAATTACTTTTGCAGGTGTAAAATGTTTTAAATTAGAAGTAAGTTTTATCATTCCTTTAGCACGTTCTTCATATGCGGTATTATTTGTTGTTTGCTCTAAATTTTTAAGCATAATGCTTGTCCATTCACTTTCAACATTTCCAGGCTCAATTAAAATTACTTTAATCTTAAAAGGTTTTAGTTCAAACCTCATACAATCTGTTAATCCTTCAACTGCATATTTTGCCGAAATGTACCAACCACCAAAAGGCATATATGTTCTTCCACCCATTGACGAATTATTAATTATTCTTCCGCCTCCATTATTTCTCATAATAGGAATAACTCTTTTACATACTTCAGCAATCCCAAATAAACATACATCAAATTGTTTTTTATAATCATCTTCCGATACATTCTCTATCGCACCAAAAAGACCATAACCCGCATTATTAAATAATATATCTATTCTACCACATTCATCAGTTATTTTATTTACAGCATAATCAATATCTTCTTTTTTTGTTATATCCATTTTAATAGGAATAAGTCCACTTAATGACTCCATTTTTTCGATGCGTCTTGCACCGCCATAAACGATATAACCTTTTTTTATAAATAATTCTGCTGCGGCATATCCCATTCCTGAAGATGCACCTGTAATAAATACAACCTCTTTCATAATAATACTCCTACTTTAAAAATTCTATAATAATATTGTTTTGAATAAATAAATATTCTGGCTTAATTATTACACGATTTTCGCTTATTTCTAAATAATTTGCTTGTTTTTTAATAATATTTTCATATTTTTTTAAAAAATCTGTTTTAAATATACTTTCAAATTCTTTTAAAACTATTCCAAATGAAGTCCTTAAAGCAAGCATTATATATTCAAACTCTGCTTCATCTTCAGTTACTTCTTCATTATCTACTACAGGAAATCTGTTACTAATTATACACTTTAAATAATCATCAAAATCTCTAGTATTTGTAAATCGTTTTTTATCTATAAATGAACAAGCGGCAATACCAAAACCTATATATTCGCCTCTTTTCCAATAATTTAAATTATGTTTTGAATATTTATTATCTTTACAAAAATTTGATACTTCATATCTTTTAAATCCTTTATCATCAAGATATTTAACTGCTGTTTCATAAAAATCTGCTACTTCATCATTAGATGGCAAATCACCATTTAAATAATTCGAAAAAATTGGTGTACCTTCTTCAGGCTTTAATGCATACATAGAAATATGCGATACATTTCCCTTTATTGCTAAATCAATAGTATCATTTATTTCTTCTTGTGTCTGGTCTTGTAAACCTATTAAAATATCACAACTTATATTTTCACCTTTTAATAAATTGCATACATTAATAAAGTCTTGAGTATTATGTATTCGATTAAGTCTTTGTAAATGATAATTTTGTCCGCTTTGTAAACCAATACTAAAACGATTTATTCCACAATTTTTATAAATATCAATTTTTTCTTTATCTACCGTACCTGGATTTAATTCTAAAGTAATTTCTGAATTAACATCTATATTATACATATTTTTCAACTGCTTAATTGCCCCTGCTATATATTCAGGTTTAATTATTGACGGCGTTCCACCACCAAAATAAATAGTATCAAAACTTTTTTGTTTTAATTCATTGCTTCTTAATTTTATTTCTTTGTACAGACACGCAATATATGCCTCTGCTTCATTTAAACGCTTTGGGTATGATGTAAAGTCACAATATGTGCATTTCTGTTTACAAAACGGTATATGAATATAAATTCCTGCCATTATTAATTCCTTTTTATTTATTAATTTATTACAAAATATTATTAAACTACTTAAAAAACTGCTTAATTAATCAAAATTTAACTATTTTTTTGTAATTATTTGTTTGTTTTTAAAATTGACATAAATGCTTCAGAAGGTATTTGAACAGAACCAATATTTCTCATTTTCTTTTTGCCTTCTTTCTGTTTTTCTAAAAGTTTTCTCTTTCTGCTGATATCTCCGCCATAACATTTAGCAAGTACATCTTTACGCATTGCCTTAACTGTTTCTCTTGCTATTACTTTTCCGCCAATAATTGCTTGAATAGGTATTTCAAACATTTGTCTAGGAATTACTTCTTTTAATTTTTCTGCAATTTCTCTGCCCCTTGCATATGCTTTTTCTTTATGGCAAATTAAACTTAAGGCATCACAAATATCATTATTTAAAAGCATATCAAGTTTAACTAAATCGCTTTTTTCATAACCTGTAATTTCATAATCAAAACTTGCATAGCCTTTTGTTCTTGATTTTAAATTATCAAAAAAATCATAAATAATTTCATTTAACGGCAATTTATAACTAAGTTTTACCCTTTGTGCATCAAGATAAGTCATATCTAAATATATACCCCTCTTGTCTTGACAAAGTTCCATTATCGCACCTACATACTGAGGCGGTGAATAAATACTTGCACTTACTATCGGCTCTTCCATAAAATCTATATCAGAAGGGTCGGGCAAATGTGACGGATTTACAACAATAAATTCGGTTTTATCTGTTTTATGAATTTTATACGAAACACTAGGTGCAGTTGTTACTATATCTAAATCGAACTCTCTCTCTATTCTTTCTTGAATAATTTCCATATGCAAAAGACCTAAAAATCCACAACGGAAACCAAAACCTAAAGCAATTGAACTATCTGGTTCAAAAGATAATGATGCATCATTTAATTGCAATTTTAAAAGTGCATCTTTTAAATCGTTAAATTTACTTCCGTCAAGTGGAAATATTCCTGAAAATACTACAGGCTGTGCTTTTTTATAACCTGCAAGCGGTTTTTCAGCAGGATTTAAAACACCTGTTATTGTATCGCCTACAGTAGTATCTTGTATGCTTTTTATACTTGCTGCAATATATCCAACTTCGCCTGCTTCAAGGAATGCTTTAGGAAATAATTTAGGATTAAAAACTCCAACTTCTGTAACTTCAAATTCTTTATTTGACCTAAAAGTTTTTATTCTTGTACCCTCTTTAACAGTTCCGTCAACAACTCGGACAAAACACATAACACCTTTATAATTATCGTAAAAACTATCAAATATTAATGCTTTTAATGGTTTTTCTGTATCTCCATCAGGTGGTGGCACAAGTTCGACTATCTGTTCTAAAATTGTCTCTATATTCAATCCTTCTTTAGCAGAAACCAATGGTGCATTCTTTGCATCAAGACCTATAACATCTTCAATTTCTTTTCTTACTACTTCAGGCTGTGCTGAAGGTAAATCTATTTTATTAATTACAGGTAAAATTTCAAGATTACTGTCTAATGCAAGATAAACATTTGCTAGTGTCTGTGCTTCAATACCTTGTGACGCATCAACAACTAAAACGGCACCTTCACAAGCGGCAAGTGAACGCGACACCTCATAAGTAAAATCTACGTGACCAGGGGTGTCAATAAGATTTAAAATATATTCTTTACCATCTTTTGCAGTATAAAACATTCTAACAGGGGTTAGCTTAATAGTAATACCCCTTTCTCTTTCAATATCCATAGAATCTAAAAGCTGTTCTTCCATATCTCTTTTAGATACTTGACCTGTTAATTCCATTAATCTATCCGCAAGTGTGCTCTTACCGTGGTCAATATGCGCTATTATACAAAAGTTGCGTAAATATTTACTAGATTTTGACATTTTTTCTCCGATTTTCGTGTTCAAAAATTATAACACTTTTATTTTAATATAAATAAACAAAATTAGCAATTAATTTGCATTGTTTTAAAATAAGTGATAAAATAATAAAGATTATGGAGGTATATATAATATGAGAATTAAAAAAGACAATTGGATAATTAATACTCCAATAGCTCACAGAGGTTTACATAACGATACAATACCAGAAAATTCGATTGCGGCTTATAAAAACGCTATTGAAAACGGTTATGCTATCGAATTAGATGTACGCTTTTCAAAAGATGGTGAAATAGTTGTATTTCACGATTTTACATTAAAACGTATGACAGGAAGTAACGGCAGGGTAATTGAAAAAACTTATGATGAATTAAAACAATTAAAACTTGAAAATACAGACCAAACAATTCCACTATTTACCGATGTTTTAAAAACAGTAAACGGTAAAACACCAATTTTAATTGAAGTTAAAGACCAACCAGAAAGAAAAGACTTAGTTGAAAAAACTATCGAAATTTTAAAAACTTATAAAGGTGAATTCGCTCTTCAATCTTTTAATCCTTTTTATGTTATAAAGTTTAAAAAATTAATGCCTGAAGCAATGAGAGGTATTCTTGCAACAAAATTAGCAGAAAAACAAAAACCTATTACAAACTTTTTACTAAGACATTTTTTCTTCAATATTTTTTCGAAGCCCGATTTTATTAGCTTTAATATAGAAGATTTACCATACTCACCTATAAACACTAAAAAATGTCGATTAATTACTTGGACAATTAGAAATGAAGAAAATTTGAAAAAAGCAAGAAAATACGCCGAAAATATCATATTTGAGCATATTTTGCCATAAATAGTAATAAAAAGTATAAAAAAGAGAGATTTTTAATCTCTCTTATTTTTTACCTTTTTTCTGTCTTATTTGCTTTATTGTATTTTCATAACCGTTTGAAGATGGTTTATAATATTCCCTATCTTTTAAACTATCAGGCAAATATTGTTGTTCAACATATCCACCATAATTATGCGGATACTTATAATTATTACTATCTAATTTATTTTCTTTACTAGCATATGAATTATCTTTTAAATAAGATGGAACATTATCGTCTTTAATATTTATTGCATCATTTTTAGCATCATTCATAGCTACAACAACAGAATTTGATTTTTCTGCTTCACATACATAAATTATAGCGTTTGATAATGGAATCATAGCCTCTGGTATTCCTATTTTTTCTAAAGCATACATTGCTGAAGTCGCAATAACTAAAGCATTAGGGTCTGCCATTCCAACATCTTCACTTGAATGAACTACAAGCCTCCTAGCAAGTAGCATAGGGTCACAGCCACCTTGAATTAATCTTTGAAAATAATATAGAGCAGCATTAGAATCGCTTCCTCTTAAACTTTTACAAAATGCACTTAATAAGTCATAATACATATCTTCGTTAAAAGACATAGCTTTTCGTTGAATTGACTGCTCTGCATCTGAAAGTTTTATTTTAATTTTACCATCAGCTTCGGGATTTGTTGTAAGTGCCGCAAGTTCTAACGCATTAAAAGCAGTTCGCAAATCACCTGCACTTAATTCTGCAATATGTTCTAAAACACCATCACATACTTCAATATCATAAATACCAAGACCTCTTTGCTTATCTTTTAATGCTAAATTTAAGGCTTGCATTATATCTTCATTTAATAAAGGTTTAAATTCAAACACCCTACAACGCGATACTATTGCTGATGTCATAGATGCATAAGGATTTTCGGTAGTTGAACCAATAAAGGTAATTATACCCTGTTCTATCGAAGGAAGTAGCGAATCTGACTGTGTTTTATTAAATCTATGACATTCATCAAGTAATAAATAAGTTCTTTTACCATACATCTTTTGTTGATTTATAGCTTCTTCTATTGCCTTTTTAACATCGGCAACACCACTTGATACTGCATTTAATTTTATAAAATTTCCCTTAGTTGTATTTGCAATAACATTTGCAAGAGTTGTTTTTCCACAACCAGGAGGTCCCCAAAATATACAACTCCCTAGCCTATCTAATGATATAGCACGCCTAAGTAAACTATTTTTAGCTACAATTTGACTTTGTCCTATAAATTCATCTAAATTGTTTGCACGCATACGCTCGGCTAGTGGTTGCATTTTTTTAACATCATTCATCAAATCGAATAAATCCATAAATTCCTTTAAAATTTTTCCATTGTTGTTTATTCGTTTATTATATCATAAAATGCAATATTTTTCAATTAGTTAATTTTAAAATTCTATAATACATTCGGCATCAGTTACATTATTTAAAGGATAACTTTTAACATTAATATAGCTAATATCTCCTATTGTTATCTTATTTTTACCACTTTTTTTAAATTGGATTTTTAAATTAGTGCCATTAATATTTATCTCTGCTTTTTCTCCGTCAAACTTATCAGCTATTTTACCTAAAATTAAATTACCGCCCTCACACTTAATCGCAAGCAAATAATTTTTAAGTAATGAATAGAATAACAACGATAAGTTTATATCTGCATCTCCATCAAAATAAAAACAATCGCCATCAAAACAAAGTTTTTGCCTTAAATATATTTCACCATTGCTAGTCATTAAATTAAGTAACTCTCCAGCATATACATAAGCAAGACTTATATTGTCTTGAAACAAATTACCCACAATTAAAAATATTGCAGAAATAACTTCAATTTCTTTAATTTTGCCCTTATTTATAGCAAAATAGTCGAAAAAGTCGTAAAAATCTTTAAATTCATACGAACTTGAAAACTGCTTATCTTTAAATACTCCCTCAGCTAATGCATAAATTATTAGCTTTTCATCTTTAGCTATATTTACTGTTTCTCTACTGGATAATATGTTTTTTATCTTTAAACAGAGCGATTTAGAAAAAGTTATAAACTTACAATAGTCACTTTCTGTCAACATAGCTGAAAAATTATTAATTCCTAATAAATAAGTTAAAGTAAATATTAAATTTTTATATTTGTAATTACCCTTAAAAAATCCGCCTATATGGCTTAAATTATTAACTGCTATAAAATCATCTTTAAAATCGCAAATTTCAAAGCACTTTAAAGTATGTTCATAAATCAAATCTGTTGGATATATTCTTTCAATTAATCCGAATATCATTGAAGTATCTTTTTTAATATCTTTAAGCATTGCATATTTAAACCTTTTTTCTAAAAAGTCAGAAAAGCCATATTTTTCACCAAATTTGCATAAAAATACTGGAAATAGTAATGTAAAATAGTCATTTTTATCTAAAACACCATATTTAGAGTTTGTAAAATTTATTAACTTTCCATCAATTAACTGGCTTTTAATTGCCTTAAATAAAAGCTTTTCACAATCTTCTTTATCGGCACTAAGCGACAATACCATTAATGTAAAGGTATCTGTAATATTTTCGATATTGCACATTTGCATAAAGAATAGCCTGCTTAAATTATTAACAGAATTTTCTATTCCACTATTTTTAAATACAATATAATTTTTATAATTTTTTAAGTTGATATTTTTATTAATTTTATGACATATCTCTAATGGATTTTCACTTTGCACAATAGTTATCAATTTACTTTTAAATAAAAACTTTTCTTTACCTATATAATTAAAAATAATATTAAAACCAAATACAGCAAATATATCGCAAATTTTAGCAGTAGTTATAGGACATAAAAAATTATCATTAATGATTTTATATTTTATATCAAAATGATTTTTTAATGGTATGTTTACTATTTTATTTAAATTAATACTTTCAAAATCAAATTCATCACCGTACAATATTTCAGCCGAAATTCTATTAAAATGCTCTAAAAAAGCCTCTTTTTGCAATATATACTGTGGAATATTCATAAAAACGTTTTCAACCTCACCAGAAAAATCAAAGCTAAAACCGTCTTCCCTTTTAATCATTTTTAGTGTTCCAATTATTTTCCCGTAACCGCTATACTTCAAACAATTTTTTACTATATGAAAACTTCCTGTAAATATTTTATTATCATTTTCAAAATGATACTCGGTTTTATTATAGCTATGTTTAATATGTTTAATGTTTCCTAAATATTCAACTTTGCCATAAAATATACGCCCCTTATTTTTAACTATTATTTTATCGTAATATATAAGAGTATGAAAACTATTTCCGCTTATTACATTGCATATCTTTAAATTAACTTCTTCTTTTAATTTTAATGATGATTGCAACAACTTATAGCTAAGGCATATATTTTTATTCTTTAATCGCATTATATTTTTTAAAATTTTAATGTTTAGTTTTTTAACAGCACAAAAGTTTACAACAAACAATTTTTCAAATTCGTTTAACTCTTGTTTGCTTTTTAGCTTTTTTTGATAAAAAACAGTATAAATTCTCGATAAAATGTCAATTTTTTTAAATATCGTTATAATTAAAGCAAATGTAAATAAAATAATTAATATATAATTCAATAACATAAAAATACTCCCATCTGGGAGTATTTCCAAGTATATTATTTTTAAACTTTACTTTAATAGTTCTTTTATTTTTTTAATATTTTTTATTCCTAACTGATACCCTGCTTCATATGCTTTTTCAATACTTTTAATGTTGTATTGCGAAATATTTCCCATTTCTGGCTCAAGCCATAAGTCTATAATATCCTGTTCATCTTTAAATCGTTTTTCGGTGTTTGAAAAATCCATTATATCAATCATTCTAAGTATTACAGAAAACACATTTTTTACTTCTTCAACTTCTAGTATTTTTCCTAGTACATCAATACCAATAACAACATCTGCACCCATTTCTTTAACAACACTTACTGGCACTCTGTTAGCTACGCCACCATCAACAAGTAACATATCATCAATTTTTACAGGTCTAAATATCGAAGGAATTGCACTACTAGCTAGAACGCAGTCTACTAAGTTATTGTTATCATCAAGTGTAACAGCCTTACCAGTTAAAATATTTACAGCAACACATTTAAACGGAATTTTTAAAGCTTTAAATTTTACATCACCTAATAAATCTTCTATTAATATTTTTACTTTCTGACTTCGTAAAAGTCCAAGCCTAGTTAAAGGCATTAAATCAATGTCAAATAAATCTCTTGCTTTAAGGTCAAAGATTCTTTCGCTCATTTCTAAAGGAGTCATCCCCTTTGCATAACAAGCACCGACTACAGCACCCATTGAAGTTCCCGCTATAAAATCTACTTTTATATCATTTTCATCAAGAGCCTGTAAAAAACCAATATGTGCGGTTCCTCTAGACCCTCCACTTCCTAAAGCTAGACCTAACGTTTTTTTCATAATCACCTTTTATTCTAAAATTTATAAATTTTTCATAAACATACTTTATATTATGAAATTAAAAAAGTTTTTGCCTGTATTATTTTTAACAGGTCTAATAGCAGTTATTCTTCTATTAATATTATACCCCGAACGCTACATAAAATCAAGCATGAACGGTATTTCTCTTTTTGTAAAAGTAGTTTTACCTTCACTTTTTCCATTCTTTTTTATAACCGCATTATTGACAAGAATGAAAACAGTATCTTCCTTTGCTAAACTATTATCTCCGCTAACTAAAAAAATATTTAGATGCCCCGGTATAAGTTCATACGTTTACATTATGAGCATACTTTCAGGTTATCCTGTAGGTTGCAAAATAATAGCCGAACTATACGAAAATAAAGTTATTAACAGTAATGAAGCCACAAAAATGTCTACTTTTTGCTCAACTAGTGGACCACTTTTTATTATAGGAAGTATAGGCGTTGGTATGCTTGCTAATAAAACAGCAGGTTTAACCTTGTATCTATGCCATATTTTATCAGGCTTTTTATGTGGAATTATTTTTAGATTTTACGGAGATACCTCAACCAATAACATGCCTGTTAAAAAACCAGCTATAGATAATATTTTAGGTGAAGCAATTTATACTTCTGTTATATCTATTTTGACTGTAGGTGGGTTTATAACGGTATTTTATATACTCGCTGATATGTTAATCGACTTTAATGTTCTACTGCCCTTACAGTGCTTTATAAGCCTTCTGCTTGTGCCTTTTACTAAAGATACAACTCTTGCTAAATATATTAGCGAAGGAATAATTGAAGGTACGAGAGGTTGCGGATTACTAGCATCTCTATCAAGCCCTTTAATTTTACCAGCAATTAGCTTTGTAATTGCTTTTGGCGGTTTATCAATAATTATTCAACAACTTACATATTTAAAAAAAGCGAAAGCAAATTTAGGAATATTCATGCTCTCTAAATTTGTTCACGCTATACTAAGTTTTATTATATGTTTAATAATTATTTAAATACTATTAATTTTAATAACAACCTAAAAATTTATAATTAATTGTCGATTCTTTTAAATACTTTAATGTATTTTTAACCACATCACTTGAAATATCGCCCTCAAATTCAATAAAAAATATATACTCACCAAGTTTGGTTTTTAAAGGTCTTGATTCAATTTTCGACATATTTAAACTATTTTGCTTTAAAACAGTAAGTATTTCGAGTAAAGCACCCGGTTTATTTTTACTGCCGACAGCTATAAATATTTTTTTAGTTTGGTTTTCT
>Ga0172378_10001255_pt1 | contig 23276 bp, 15 predicted proteins | sample GrowelOW332metaG_FD_119755 | JGI IMG/M metagenome (GOLD analysis project Ga0172378, IMG submission 119755) | Groundwater microbial communities from an aquifer near a municipal landfill in Southern Ontario, Canada - Pumphouse #3_1 metaG | ecosystem: Environmental > Aquatic > Deep subsurface >... | reverse complement strand
CCGAAATTCTATGTTTTGGATATGTTTCCATATCCTTCAGCTGTCGGTCTCCATGTAGGCCATGTTGAAGGATATACTGCTACTGATGCTCTTGCCAGAATGAAGAGAGCCCAGGGATTTAATGTTCTTCATCCAATTGGATATGATGCCTTTGGTCTTCCAGCTGAACAGTTTGCAATTAAGAACAATCAGAATCCAGCTATTTATACTGATAAGAATATTGCTAATTTCCGTTCTCAGCTTAAGCGTCTAGGCTTTTCTTATGACTGGGATAGAGAAATCAAAACCTCGGATCCTTCTTATTATAAATGGACTCAATGGATATTCCTGAAATTGTTTGACAATAACTTAGCTTATGAGGATTTTCGTTTGGTTAACTGGTGCCCAGCATTGGGTACTGTTTTGGCCAATGAGGAAGTAGTCGACGGGGGATTTAGCGAAAGAGGCCATTTCCCTGTTGAAAGACGTCCAATGAAGCAATGGGTTCTGAAGATTACTGCCTACGGCGATAAGCTTATTGATGGTTTAGATAAAATTGATTGGCCTAGCTCAACTTTGACCATGCAGCGTAACTGGATTGGCAAATCAACTGGTACTGTTGTTAAATTCAAAATTGTTGATTCCAATAAGGAATTCTCTGTTTTTACTACTAGAGCCGATACTCTCTTTGGCTGTACCTACTGCGTTTTAGCACCTGAACATCCGCTTGTTAAAGAAATTACTGCTAAAGATAAGCAGATGGATGTAAATGAATATATTTCCAAATGCAGTAAGAAGTCTGATATGGAAAGAACTGATGGTTCTAAGGAGAAGACAGGTGTTGCCACTGGTGCCTTTGCTATCAATCCTATTAATCATCGTAAAGTACCGGTCTTTATTGGCGATTATGTTTTAGCCACCTATGGAACTGGAGCGGTTATGGCTGTTCCTACTCATGATCAGCGTGACTATGACTTTGCTAAGAAAATGGGTCTGCCAATGATTCAGGTTGTTGAAGGAGATTGCACTGTCCAGGCTTATGAGGGCGATGGCAAACATCTGAATTCAGATTTTGCCAATGGCATGAATATTAAGGATGCCAAGGTTGCCATCACTGAACGACTTAAAGAAATTGGTTTTGGTGATTATCAGGTTAATTTCAAACTCCGTGATTGGTTATTCTCCCGTCAGCGTTATTGGGGTGAACCTATTCCAACAGTTCATATGGAAGACGGAAGCGTTAAGGGTGTTCCCTATAACGAACTTCCTTTGGTCCTTCCTGAATTAGCTGACTATAAGCCAACTGGTGATGGTAAGCCTCCGCTTAGTAAGGAAACTGAATGGCTTAAGACTTCAATTGATGGAGTAGCAGGTACCCGTGAAACTAATACTATGCCTCAGTGGGCTGGTTCCTCTTGGTATTATGCCCGTTTCATTGATCCCCATAATGATAAGGAAATCGGTGAAAAGAAATTATTAGACCACTGGTTGCCAGTTGATGTCTATGTTGGCGGTGCCGAACATGCTGTTCTTCACCTCCTTTATGCTAGATTCTGGCATAAGTTCCTCCATGATATTGGTGTCTTCACTTCTGAAGAACCTTTCCAGAAGCTTTATCATCAGGGTCTGATTTTAGGCTCAGATGGTCTGAAAATGTCTAAGAGTCTTGGAAACACGGTTTCGCCTGATGATGTCATTAAAGAATTCGGTGCTGATAGTCTTAGACTTTACGAAATGTTCAAAGGACCGGTCGAACAGTCTTTGCCTTGGTCAAATGATGGACCAAGAGGTGCCAAACGTTTCCTTGATAAGTTTGTCAGACTTTATAATGATGAGTCTTGTCATAGCAAGTGGACCGAAGAAGAATGTCCGGAACTTGAATATATCTATAATTTCACCATTAAAAAGGTTACTGAGGATTTCTCACAGATGAAGTATAATACCGGTATTTCCCAGATTATGGTCTGTGTCAGTGAATTCTCTAAAGCTGAAAAGCTTCCTAAGAAGATGCTTTTAGGCCTAGCCCAGCTTTTAGCTCCTATTTGTCCTCATTTGGGAGAAGAATGCTATTCTTTATTAGGCTTTGAAGGAATAATAGACTTTGTTAAATGGCCGGAATTTGATGAGAGTAAGCTTGCCTTAAGACCAATCACTTATGCAATTCAGATTAACGGAAAACTTCGTGGCACCATTGATTTTAAGAAAGATGCCACTGATGATGAATTGGAAGAGCTGAAGAAGTCCGCTGTTGAAGTTGAGACAGTCAAACCTTATCTTGAAGGAAAGACTATTGTAAAGATTATTGCTGTCAGAAACAGAATTGTTTCTATTGTTGTGAGGTAAAATTCAATGGATGATAAAAATTTCCTGGCGTTTACAAAATTCCGACTTATTCTTCAGATTATCAGCTTTATTCTGATTATTACGGGATCAGTTCTTGCAATATTGGGTGGAATTAATTTCAGCGGTGCTGACTTTACCAATCGCCCAATGGCCTATGCCGGAATCGCCGTCTTCATTATTGGAGTGATTGTCCTGATTGTTGTTGAAATTATCTTCATGGTCAAGTACTACTCTTCTTCTAAAAATGATAAAAATAATTCCGATATCGATAAAAAGTAAATAGAAAAAGGATTGGCAGGTTAATGCCAATCCTTTTTTATTTATATCTGACCGATTGAGGAAAGATATCTTTCCAAAATCACAGTGGCAGCCGCTGAATCAATGTTTTTATGTTGCTTTTTGGCATTTTGGCCATTAGTATGCAGCATTGAACTGGCTTCCACGGTTGAATAACGTTCATCCTGTTTTATCACTGGAATATTGGGGAAATTCTTATTGAGAAGGAGAATGAAGTCTTCGACAATCGGAGACATTTCACATGGGTCTCCGGAAGGATAAGAAGGATAGCCAATGATGAATGTCTCAACCATTTCAGTCATCATCACTTCTTTGATGGCATTGATGGCTTCTTCGAATTTCATCATATGGAAGCGGACATTTGTCAAAGGAGTAATAAGGAATCCACTCCTTGATAAGGCCATTCCTAACGATCCCTTACCTAGATCTAAGCACAGAAGATGTTTCTTCATTATTTGCTGATAAGAGCAATGAGCTCAGTCTTGGCCTTGGTGAAATTAGATAAGTCTTTGGTTCCACCGAAAGCGCAATCCGGTCTTCCGCCACCTGATCCTAACATGGTTCGGCTTAAGTCTTTCATCAGAAGTCCAGCTTTAAGGCTTGGAAGCGACTTTCCGACAGCAACTACCATATCCTTTTTCTCACCGTTGTCGAAGGTAAGGAAAACAACAAGATCATTATATTTATCAATGAGTTTATGGACCAAGGAATCTTCCTGTTCATGAGTCATAGCCTTCAGTTGGAGAGCTAAAAGCTTTTTATCGCCAACGATTTCAATCTTTTCTTCTAAGGAGGCCATCAGGCTGTTGGTGTTTTCCTCACGTAGATTCTTGATTGTGTTGTTGAGCTGAGAAATCTGTTCATTAGTAGCCATAAGCTTCTGACGGACACCCTTATCGGAATTAAGAGAAAGCAAGGAGGCAGCTTCTTCAATCATGGATTGTTTTTCTTTGAAGAATTCATAGGCTTTGGCACCAGTATAAGCCGTAATTCTTCTGATTCCAGCTGAAACGGCTCCTTCACTGACTAAGGCAAAGAGATTGATCTGCGAAGTGTTGGAAACATGGAGACCACCGCAGAATTCGGTTGAATAGCCGCCCATTTTGACAACACGGACAACATCGCCATATTTTTCCGAGAAAAGATGCATTGCATCTAATTTCATGGCTTCTTCTTTAGCTAAGAATTCAATATTAACTGGGAGAGAGGCGAAAATGGCGTCATTGACTTTTCTTTCAATTAATGAGAGCTGATCGTTGGTAAGCTTAGTATCGGAATTGAAATCGAAACGGAGGTTTTCACTGTCATAGTAAGCACCTTCCTGTTTGATATCCTTGGAAACGACCTCTTGGAGGGCTTTTTGGAGCAAATGAGTAGCGGAATGATTCTTCCTGACCAGGGAACGCTTAGCGTAGTCCGGCTTCTGAATTAAAGAATCACCCTCTTTGATTGAGCCATAGAGTACCTTGACATGGAGCAAGTGTTGGCCATGGTTAGCTGAATTGACGGCGGTGACTTCGGCTTCACAGGTGTCATTTCTGACAAATCCGGTATCAGCAACTTCACCACCCATTTCAGCATAGAAATTAGTTTTTTCTAAAGCAATATCACCCTCATCATCGATGGAGTCAACACGATTTCCGTTGGTGAAGACACCAGTAACCTTGGATTCGATATCACCATCTTCATAGACAAACTCACTCTTGGCAGTGAAAGCAATCAGATCCTGGGACTGGAGACCGAAAGACTGACGGTCGCCACGTGATTTTCTGGCTAATTCCTTTGATTTGGCCAAAAGGTCATCATAGGCTTTTTCATCAACAGATTTTCCTGAATCGGCGGTGATTTCCTTAGTCAGCTCATAAGGGAATCCATAGGTATCGGAAAGACGGAAGGCATCTTCACCAGAAAGAATACTTCCGGGTTTATCAAGATAATTGGCTAAAAGTTTTTCACCGTTCTTTAAGGTGGAAGCGAATTTTTCTTCTTCGGAACGGATTATTTTTACTGAACGTGATTCATTATCCTTAAGGTATGGATAGAAATGAGACATGTTGGAATCAACTAAGGGTACAAGATTAGCTAATGAACCGGAATCAAGACCGATGGTCTGAGCATATCTGGAAGCACGTCTGAGAAGTCTTTTCAGAACATAGCCACGTCCTTCATTTGAAAAGGAAGCACCATCAGCTAGAGCAAAAGTGATACTTCTGATGTGATCGGCGATGACACGATAAGCTAACTTATTCTTTCCTTCATAGCCAACTTTGGCATGCTTGGAAATTTCATCAATGTAGGGAAGGAATAAGTCGGTTTCAAAATTTGTTTCTGTTTCCTGCATAATACAGGCAATACGTTCAAGACCGGAACCAGTATCAATGTTTTTCTGAGGAAGAGGCTTATATTCGCTTCTCTTCTTCCCGGGTTCACTGTTGAACTGGGAGAAAACAATATTCCATAATTCAATATATCGATCGTTATCGATGTCATCTTGGACAAGTTTGACGCCTAAGCCCTGAGGATCCCATTTTTCACCTCGGTCATAGTTGATTTCAGTATCCGGACCACAGGGGCCTTCACCGATTTCCCAGAAGTTGTTTTTGCATGGAACCATGTTCTTTTCACTGATTCCACATCTAGTCCAAAGATTGAAGGTATCAAGATCATCAGGATAATAGGTGATATAGAGACGGTCTTTATCTAATCCGAAATACTGGGGATTAGTTAATAAATCGTAAGCCCACGGAATGACTTCAGGACGGAAATAATCGCCAATGGAGAAATTTCCCATCATTTCAAAGAAGGTATGATGTCTGGCAGTATGTCCGACGTTATCAATATCGTTGGTTCTGATGCATTTTTGTGCATTAGTGATTCTTCTGTGTTTTGGTGTCAGAGTTCCATCAAAATATTTTTTTAAGGCTGCAACACCGGCATTAATCCAAAGTAAAGTAGGATCATTGTTTGGAACCAAAGAAGCAGAGGGTTCAATATAATGACCATGATCTTTGAAAAAGTTCAGCCAGATATCACGAATTTCATCACTTGTCAATTTACGCATTTGGAAAATCTCCTATAAAATTAATTTAACTTAATAATTATACTACTATTAGGAAAAAGTTAAACTAGTTAATCCTTTGAAATAATCTTTTTCTGTCTGTTTATAAAAGTTTTCAAGAACCTTTAATTAGTGTATAATTTTAGGCAGCAGGTAAAAGAAAATGATAAAAATTCAAGGATTAACTAAAACTTACGGAAATAAGGAAGCTGTCAGTCAATTGAATCTTCAGCTGAATGATGGCGAGGTATTTGGGTTGCTTGGACCTAATGGTGCCGGAAAGTCAACTACAATTAAGATGATTACCGGAATTTTAGCCCCAACATCTGGTGATATTCTTATTGATGGAATTTCAATAACTTCCAATCCAATAGAAGCCAAAAAGAATTTTGGATTTGTTCCTGATAGCCCAGATATGTTTTTGGGAATGAGCGGTTTGGACTATCTGACTTTTATTGCTTCGGTTTTCAAATTAGATGCTGAAACTGCAAAAAATGAAAGCATTTCTTTGGCTAAAGAATTCAATATCTTTGATTCACTTAATGAACTTATCATAAATTATTCTCATGGTATGAGACAGAAGATTTTTATAATCGGTTCCTTACTTCACAATCCCCGCAATTGGATTTTGGATGAACCTTTGACCGGACTTGATCCGGATTCGGCTTTTAAAGTTAAGAATATTATGAAAGAAAGAGCTACCAAGGGTGGTAGTGTGATTTTTTCTACCCATGTTCTTGATGTGGCTGAAAAGGTTTGCGACAAGGTCGGCATTATTGACAAAGGAATTCTTTTGTTTTCAGGAACTTTAGAAGAACTTAGAAGCCGTGAAAATTACAAATCCGGAGACCTTGAGGACCTCTTCCTTAATTTAACAAAATAATGAAAGATTTTATCTTACTTGTTAAAGCAGTTTCTGCTTCATCTATGTCGGTTTCACGTAAAAAAAACGGAAAAACTATTAAAAGCCGTTCTTTTTCTGTCAGTCAGATTATTGCTACTCTCTTCTTAGCTTTGATTTTCACTATTGAAATGGCACGCGGTCTTTTGGAATTGGTGAGGGTTGGTGCTTCACAAAGCTTGATTTTCAGTTTTCTGGAGATGGTTTTTGCGGGATTCTTTGTTTTTGCTCTCTTTATCAGTATTTCCTTTACCCCCTCAGTTTTCTTTCAATCCAATAACGATGCCTTTATTTCTCTTCCAATTAAAGGTGAACAATTATTTTTGGCACGTCTGGTGCTTTCAATCTATCTTAATTTTATCTATGGTGGAATGCTGATCTTGGCTTCCTCAATTACGGCTTGTGTTATTTTAGGACTTCCTTTCTATTCGTATTTTATTGCCATTCTCTTTTCTCTTACTATGGTTCTTCTCATTTCTTGCCTGTCTTTCGGAATTATCAATCTTTTTTCCGGATTTATTGATTTCAAGAACAATCATACTGGGGCAATGATTTTCAATATTCTAACCGCCTTTATCGGTGGTGTAGGTATTGTGGTCTCTTCAATGGTCTCAACTTCTTTCTCAAATCTTACTGAAATTGAAAATATCGGTGAAGTCATCTCTTTGATGAATCAATGTCTCTCCTATACCGTCTTTATGAATTGGTCGGGAATAGTATTTGTGAAATCATTATTATTAGCTGTTCCTTCCGATGCTTGGTTTATTCTTATTCATGTTCTTTTAGTAATTTTTATCTGTTTCTTAGTTCTTTTTGTTTCTCGGAGAACCTATATTTCTCATTTGGGAATGCATCAGTACAAAAAGAAAAAGAAGCTTACTGAAGACCAGCTTAAGGAGAAAATTGCCAAATCATTTGCGAATAGAAAAGCCGATTCAATTTTCATAAAGAGGGAATTCAGCAATTATCAGGCTGAGCCATTAATTATCGTTACCTCGTTTATTTATCCGTTTGCAATGGGAATTACCTTGCTCATTACGCTTTTCTTTGGCGTTAATGGCGGTGGCTTTACTGATGTTGAAGGATTGGTTCAGATTATGGCTCCCTGCTTCTTTGCTTTTTCACTTTTTAATCCATCATTCTCATTCTGTGCAATGTCTTTAGAAAAGAAAAACTTTGGGCTTTTAAAAACTTATCCTATTTCAACAAAAAAGATGGTACTTCAAAAAATTGTCCCAAGTTTGGTTCTAATGATTCCTTTATATATTGTTTTCCTTATTGGCTATTCTTTAGTTATTCCCTTTTCTGTAAGTGGCTTAATTAATAATGCTCTTACCGGTTTAGGTTTTGCTTCACTCAGTGTGACAATGACCTTTTATCTGGGTGTTATCTTTGTTAATTTTAATTATGAATCCTCGGCTGATTTGATGAAGAAGGGAATAGGCCCTATTTTGGCTAGCATTCTTCAGTTTGTGGCTGAACTGCTGATTGTTGCTGTTCAGGCCTTCGGCTATTACGTAACTGGATATGAGTTTGTCTCAGGAATTATTGTGTTTGTCATCTGTGCTGTTCTGACTGTTGTTTTTTATCGGCTATCGGTCAACAAAGTACAAAAACTATTTAAAGAAGATATCGGGTTCTGAAAAAGGGTGATGGTCTTGCCATCACCCTTTAATTTTATAAATCGTTGTCGAGAGAGAAATCGCCTTTTTTGATCCAACCGATTTTCCTGAAAAGAAGATCAATTGCGAAGACGAGAATTATTGGAATAATTACGGTAAAGGTAATCAGCAGAAGAATTTTGTCCCATCTATAATCCAGCGAGGCAAAGGATTCCAGAAGACCAACTAGGCCGCTAGTTCCCATTCCGGCTCCTACACTGGTAGAGGTGAATCCAAACAGCAAAGCAAACGGTCCTAATATCGCACTGACAATAATTGTTGGCAGCCAAATCAAAGGCTTTTTGACAATGTTTTTGAATTGAAGCATAGAGGTTCCGAATCCAACTGCCAAGATACTTCCGATTTTATTGTCGTAGGCGGTTTCTACTGCGAATCCCACCATTTGGACACAGCAGCCGATGACAGCGGCTCCAGCAGCCAGCGGAACATTACCAATGTTAATGGCAACGCAGATAGCAACGGAGGAGATTGGAGCAGTTAATGCCATTCCGACAAGAACTGAAACAATAACGCACATCAGCAGAGGAACAGCATCAAAAGAAATTTCAATAAGTTTTCCGAGACCTAAGGTAATTGAATGAACAAATGTTCCTAGCAATGTAGCATAGATCATGGATGCCAGTAAGCCGACTAAAGGAATAAGAATCATGTCGACAGGTGTCTTTTTCCGCATAATATATTTTATGGCGAGAAGGGCAACGCAGGCTGATACATAGCAGGAAAGAGGATCGGAAATCGTATCAACTGTACAGGTTGTGTAATTGAAGCACAGATTGCCTATTGCGCCTGCTGCTATCGAGGTGACCATTGTTACGCCGCTTCTCTTCAGAGAAAGAGCGACACCCAATCCGATACCGGCACCCATTAAGCCTTTAATTACGGTCGCAAAGGCGGCAATTTCGGAAAAATAATGAATTTTTGCTAATTGACCAATAATTGTTCCAATAATTAATGTGCCGAATAAGCCGATTGCCATACCATTGGTGGTTTTGGCTAGATTATTCTGAACCTTTTTTAGAAAGGAAAGAATTTTGTTTGGCTTTTTATTTTCTGGCGGAAGCTGATTTACAGTCTCCGGACTCATCTGATTTTCTGATGTTTCCATTTTTATGTTTTCTCCTGATGGTGATATTTTACAAACGAATAAGGTTTCTTTCAATAAAAAAACGATTTTGCCCTATTTTTTTTAGAAATGTTGGAAATACGCAAATCATAGTCTGAATAAAAATGGATAATAAGCGAAATCCATTCATAATTCTGAAAACAAAAAAAGTCCCGGTTGGGGGACTTTTGATTTCGTAATGGTGACCCTGGAGTGACTCGAACACTCGGCCCACTGCTTAGAAGGCAGTTGCTCTATCCAACTGAGCTACAGGGCCAGTAATACTGGCTTTTTTTAGCCCTATAATGATATAACAATTAAGCTTGGGTTTCAAGTATTTAAAGGCTTTTTTTTATTTTATTTGTTTTGTTTTCATCTTTGTGATTATATTTGTGCAAAATTATAGAAAAATTTGTTAGAATACAATAAATAATATTGGAGGATTAGCATGACAGATAACGAAATTAAAGAATTCCGAACCAAATTCAAATATTTAGAAAAACGTATAAAAGAGGAACAGCGTATAGTTATTTACCGTCATGTCTCTCCTGACTTTGATGCCTTTGGCTCACAGATGGGTCTTTATCAATGGATTAAAGATAATTATCCTGAAAAGGAAGTTCATTATGTTGGTGATTCTCATCTTACTTTTGTTCCTAATCTTTTTCCTGAACCCGAAAAACTTGACGAGCAATGGTATAACAACGAACATCTAGCTATTACTGTTGATGTTTCTGATAGCAAACGTATTTCTGATAACCATATTTTGAAAGCTAAGGAAGTAATTAAAATTGATCATCATCCGCTTCCACAGGAAGAATACCGTTTTGGTGATTTTCTGATTGTTTATCCTAATCGTCCTGCAGCTAGTGAAATCATTGCTCTCTTTATCTTATCCAGAAGTAGGAAAATGAAAGTCAGCAAACAGGCAGCCGCTTATCTTTATACTGGCGTTGTCGGTGATACTGGCCGCTTCCTTTATGAAGACACCGATAGTGCTACTTTGCGTATCTGTGCTGATCTTCTGGAAACTGGCTTTGATAAGACAAGAATCTACGATCAGATGTATGCCACTGATTTAAGGAGAATCAACATTCTCAAATTCTGTCTTAATAATTTTAAGCTTTCCGAAAAAGGCACCTGCTATTATGTTCTTACTCAAAAAGATATGGATGATTTACATATGACCAGTGATGAAGGCAACCTTCACATTAATACTTTCCGAAATATGAAGGGTGTCAGATGTGTTATCAGTGTCACTGAAGATGTGAAAAATAACAATTTCCGGGTTTCACTCCGTTCCAGCCATACAAAAGTTGCTGTTGCTGCCAATAAATTCAATGGTGGCGGACATGATTATGCCGCCGGCTGCAAATTAGATTCACTGGACGAACTTCCACTGTTAGTGGATGCCTGTGATAAATTAGAGTAATTCGACGGAAGTTTTTAAGAAATCAACATCAGCAGGATTCTTTGAATAATCGACGATAGTGTATGTCAGTTTTCCTTCTTTGTCAAAAAGGGAAGACAAAGCAAAACTATCGTCTTTTTTATTGGTGAAAAAGTATATAGAATCAGCTTCAGATGTGGAATTTTCAAGATAAGTGTTCAACTCAGAAAAATCATTGATTTCATCAAAATTGCAAAAGAGGACTTTGGCTTTTTCTTCCTCTAACACAAGCGGAGAAAGGCTAGTGATATATTGATTGCTGACTTCTTCCTCGAAAGGTTTAGCAAGTTCTGAAAAAGTATAGTACTTGAGATAGGGGACTTGGTTGACCGGCTGAATGTAGTATGTATTTAAAATTCTAACGTTTGAGATATAAGTATGCTGGTTCATTAATTTAAAAAATGAATCTGATGAATTATTTGTTGAATCGATTTTTGTTGATGAAACAATTTTTCCGTTGATAAAGAATACAACAGTGTTTTCTGTGAACTGCTGAAGACCGGATACCGATGAATAATTGGCTAAAAGCATGTAATTAAGTACAACTTTATTCTGATTGACATAATCCCATAAAGCGTAGTCGAAGAACTCACATGATCCACAGCCAGGTGCATAGACTACTAGAGGAAAGGAAGCTTTCTTTTCAATAAGGGATGTAAGGTCATCTTCAAAAAGACGGTTTAACAGGTAATAAGTGGAATTATTATACACGGTTGAAATCTGCTTCAGCGAAAAAACGGGGATTTTTTCCGTAACTGAAGAACAGGAAGTATTTCCTACAGTCAAAATCGAAATGATAAGGAACAAGGGCAAGGGTGATTTCATTCCAAATTGTCCTTAAGAAAATCAGAATTCTTTTTAAGCTCGATTTTCAGCGCTTTTTCTGAAAGCTCTTTTAAAGCCCTCTGATATGTGGAGGAGGTTGTGTCATCGGCTGAAACTAGTGTGTCACTGGTCAAAGCCTTGACTTCATCATAAAAAGCAATGGAATATTGAAGTTGCCCCTGATTATTTCTAAAAGGCTTCATATTATTTCGGAATACAGCGGTCTTATGGGAAAGATCATTTTTGAAAGAAACGATAGTCGGCACTGCACCGGCAGGATTTCCATATATATCAAAATATCCTGATAAATCAGTGAGGTGATATTTTACGGAAAAATCGGACCAAAGTTTCAGTCCTGACTTAGCTTTTTCTTCATCTCCGCTTCTTTTCAGAAGATAATAGCCATCGACTTCATATTGATAAATCTTTGCATTAGGCCTATCAATAAGAAAAGGGTAAAGAACCGAATTTTTATATTGCACACAATCAGAGCAACGCCTCCATGAGAAGATGATGGTGCAGTCGCCTCCGGAAATTTTACCATCTAAGGAAGTAGTATCAAATCCCTGAGTGTTTTCTTCTTCTGAAACATCTTGGGTGTAACAATAACGATAGGGCGAGGCGGAATTATCGTTAGTGAAAAGAGTGTATGTGTTCAGAGAATAAATATTTGTTTCACAAAGATATTTATTGGTTATGGCTGTTTCTAAGGTGTTCTCGCTGAATGCTCCTGAATGGGAATTGATTAGTTTTCCGCCATAATAAAAAAGGTATGTCGGGGTTCCCTGAATTTTAGGATAAAGAAGGGCATAGTCGCCGGAAGAATTGTATTCAGCATTGAGACAAGTACGATAAACCTCGACATCAACCACATAAAACAATATTTCGGTTTTTTTGATATAGGCTTTTAATTCGGTCAGCTGCTGTTCACACCACTGACAGCCCTCGCGGGCAATAAAAATAGGTGCTGAATCATATCTAGCAATATAATTCAGCTGCTCTTCATTCTCAATCCAGACAAAGCTGTCTATATTATCAACTTTGGTTGTGGGAATTTTTCCTTCAAAGTACTCATTGACCGGATCAATACTTTTGCTTGCTGAACAAGAAGCAAGCAAAAAGGAGGCCATGACTAGCTTGGAAAATCTTTTGGGTTTTCTAATTCGCATCAGTGTACCTCCTTATTTGTTATTGGCAAAAACTGCCAGAAAAATCCAAATTAGAGTCCTAAAATTCTGAAAGTATCTAAAGCAATCATTAATTCTTCATCGGTAGGGATGACGCAGACAGGTATCTTACTGTCGGGTGTAGAAATGATTCCTTCTTTTCCTAATCTGATTTCAGAATTAAGCTTGGCATCAATCTTTACTCCTAAAGCCTCTTCAACATCCTTGAAGGTCAGTTCACGGTAGAAAGGAGCATTTTCGAAGACACCAGCAGAACAGACAATCATGTCAACATGTCCGAGTTTTCCGTAATACATCATGAGATAATCAGCGATACGGCTGGCATACATCTTGGCAGCCAACTCAGCTTTCTTGTCTCCCTTATGGAAAGCATCTTCGACATCTCTGGTATCATTGGAAATTCCAGTGAGTCCAAGAACTCCTGACTTATGGTTATAGATATCATAGACTTCATCAGCTGAAAGTCCAGTGCACTTGCACAGATAAGGCATGCAGCTTGGATCAATGTCGCCAGTTCTGGTTCCCATGACAACACCAGCTAAGGGAGTGAGTCCCATGGAGGTGGCAATGCATTTTCCATCTTTTACAGCAGCTAAGCTGGCACCAGAACCAATATGGCAGGTAATGATGTTAACATGTTCTTTATTAGCAAAATATTTATCTTTAGCTAACATTGAAAGATATTTGTGGCTGGTTCCATGAGCGCCATATCTTCTGACACCATATTTTTCATACCATTCATAAGGAATGGCATACATGTATTCAACAGGATCCATTGTCTGATGGAATGAAGTGTCGAAAACGGCAACTTCTCCAACATTAGGAAGAGCATTCTTAAAAGCGTTGAAACAAGTAAGATGAGCTTCGGCATGAAGAGGATCAAGTGGTACTAAGCTTTCAATTTTATCAGCTGTGTCCTGATCAAAGACATGAGAATCAGAGAAATAGCTTCCACCCTGGACAACACGATGTCCGATACCATTTATTTCTTCAAGATTGGCAATGATTTTTTCTTCAATTAAAGCATTAAGAACTAATCTGACAGCCTCATCATGGTTCTTGACGGGAAGAATCTTGGTGTTTTTATAATCACCCGGCTTCTTGATAGTGAAAATAGCATCGTCATGACCGATTCTTTCGACAATACCATTGGTAAGAACATGGCATTTGTTAGCCTTTTCTGCAATACTCTTGCAGTCATTAGCATCAGCAGACATGGAATACAGCTTAAACTTCAGACTGGAAGAACCAGCATTTACACACATAATCTTCATTTCAGTTGACATAAAACGTTTTTCTCCTCTATATCAAAACCTTATTATTTTACCCCTATTTGTCTCACGAAGAAAGTGCCTTTTGATAAAAAAACAAAAAATAGATAAATATTACCAAAAAAGCCTTTTTGTTTTAATTATTGTTTCGAAATAAAATTATCGCGTGCTATAATTTAATTATAAGAGTGGAGGTCTTCTTCAATGGAGAATAGTTATACCTTTTTCGAAAGCTACCTGAATGGCACTTGCCCAGATGCTTATAAGTATTTTGGCTGTCATAAGATTACACTTGATGGAAAAACAGGATTCCTTTTCCGGGTTTATGCCCCTATGGCCAAGGAAATTGACCTAATTGGTGATTTCAATTCCTGGGATCCTCTTCAGGGCAAAATGAGACAGGTTGATTACCGTGGGCTTTATGAATTATTTGTTGTCGGAGCCCATGCTGGTCAGAATTATAAATATCATATCTATGGTTGTGATGGATTCTGGAAGGATAAGCAGGACCCGTTTGCTTTTGCTGATCAAGAAAGGGAAATGGGCTGTTCGATTATTGCCGATATTTCCTCTATTCATATTGATGACCATGATTTTGTGACTGAAAGAACAAGAAATTTTGACAAGCCTATGTCAATTTATGAGTTCCACTTTGGTTCATGGAAAAGAAAAGCTGATGGTTCGGAATTCAATTATTCCGAAATTGCTGATGTAATGATCCCCTACCTTAGGGAAATGGGCTATACCCATGTTGAATTCCTGCCGGTTACCGCCTACCCCAATGATATGAGCTGGGGTTATCAGGCTCTTGGCTATTATGCCATTGACCAGCGCTGGGGTGATATGAATGACTTTGCTAGTTTTGTTGAAAAAATGCATAAAGCCGGTATTGGAATAATCATGGATTTTGTCCCTGTTCATTTTGCCATTGATCCCTTTGGACTGGAAAAGTTTGATGGATCCTGTGTCTTTGAATATGGAAATGATCATGAGTTTACCGAATGGGGAACTAAATCATTTGATTTAGGTAAAGATCCTGTTCGTTCTTTCCTGATGTCCTCCGTTCTTTATTTTGCTAAGATTTTCAATATCGATGGCTTTAGATTTGATGCTGTCTCCAATATTATTTATTGGGATGGAAATTCTCAAAAAGGCGAAAATTCCGGTGCAATAGAATTTATTAAGCGAACAAATAAATACGTTCATGATTTATGCCCGGATGTAATGATGATTGCTGAGGATAGTTCAGCCTACGGCCATGTTACCAAAGGCCTTTATCAGGATGGATTGGGCTTTGATTACAAATGGGATTTGGGTTGGATGAATGACACTCTGAAGTATTATTCCAAAGACCCTGTCTATAAAAAATACTGTCATAATCAGATTACTTTCTCCATGGCCTATTTCTACAGTGAAAATTTTGTTCTTCCTCTCAGCCATGATGAAGTAGTCCATATGAAGGGCAGTATTGTTAACAAAATGTGGGGAAGTTACGATAATAAATTTGCCAATGTGAGAAATCTTTATGCTTATCAGTTTGCCCATCCTGGCAAAAAGCTTAATTTTATGGGAAATGAATTAGCTACATTTGATGAATGGAAAGAATGGCAGCCAATTGCCTTTAATGTCCTTGACTATCCCAAGCATAAAGGTGTCAATAATCTTATTCGTGATTTGAATCATATCTATAGAAGCCATTCCGCCCTCTATAATGAGGAATATAATCCGACTCATTTCAGTTGGATAATGGCTGATAATTCGAGCCAAAGTGTCTATGTTTTCTATCGTGAAAGTCAGGAAGAATGCATTGTTTGCGTCTTTAATATGACTCCTAATTTTTATTGGGATTATGATATTGGTGTTCCTTATGAAGGTTCATATGAAGAAATCCTTAATACAGATAAGGACATTTATGGCGGATGGAATCAGTTCAATGGCAATCCGATAACTACTAATGGTGCCGGAATCCACAATCAAAATGCCAAGCTTACCTTGAAAATACCATCATTTGGGGCCGTTTATCTTTGCTATAAGAAAAATCATGTAGATAAAGAAACCCGTCCTTTCGTGACAAAGGATCCTAATAAGTATCAAAATAAGACAATTTAGTCAATATTCGGTTCGGATTTTTCTATACTTAGTTTTGTAATTTTTATATAATATATTGGTTTTGCTTCGGCAAAATTAATATTGGAGGATTAATCAATGGTTGAAGTTAAAAGCGGAAAAGAATTTCGCGAATATTTTAAAAGCGATTTTACTACCAAATGTGTTGAAAAGTATGGACGTGATCCTAAAGAGCTTTCCAGTCAGGAACAGCTAGAAGTTTTAGAAACTATTATAAGAGATATTGCTAATTTAGATAACAAAGTTTGTAAGGATGAAATCAAGAAAAGCGGCGACAAGCAGCTCATTTATTTTTCAATGGAGTTCCTTATGGGACGTCTCCTTTCAACCAATTTATACAATCTTGGTATCTTAAATGATATCAAAGAATCTTTAGCAGAATTCGGAATTAATTATGATGATTTAGAAAATTCCGAAGCTGATGCTGGTTTAGGCAATGGTGGCTTAGGACGTTTGGCTGCCTGCTTTATGGATAGTGCTGCTTCTCTTGCTCTTCCTATCCATGGAAACTGCATCCGATATGAGTATGGATTTTTCCGTCAGAAAATCCGTGATGGAAAACAGGAAGAATATCCTGATACCTGGCTCAGCAATGGCTATCCCTGGGAAATCCGAAAGCCAAGTGATGCCGTCACTGTCAGATTCTATGGAAACCCTGAAACTTATAAAGATCCAGTCAGTGGTGAAATCAGATGGAGAACTGCTAATTCCTATTCAGTAACAGCTGTTCCTTATGATGTTCCGCTTATTGGTTATGGAAATCATGTGACTAATACCTTGAGACTCTGGTATGCTGAACCAAGCGAAGATAATCTTCCGCCTTCCTGTGATTTCAATCAATATCTGACATTTATCCGTGACATTACTCATGGTCTGTATCCTGATGATTCGACTGAAGAAGGAAAGTTACTGCGTTTAAGACAACAGTATTTCCTTGTTTCTTCCGGTATGCAGTTTGCTGTTCTCCGTGAAAAGAGAATTTATGGAAATTTAGACCATCTCTATGAACATTACAATTTCCAGCTTAATGATACCCATCCGATTATGTCCATTCCTGAATTGATGAGACTTCTTATGGATGAAAATGGTTATGGCTGGGATGAGGCATTCAGTATTGTTTCCAAATGCTTTGCCTTTACTAATCATACCGTCATGCCTGAAGCTTTGGAAAAATGGCCATGCCGTTATATTGCCTCAGTAGCACCACGTGTTTACATGATTATTGAAGAAATCAACCGTAGAATGATCATCAGGCTTCGTGAGAAACCCCAGATTATTGATGAAAACACAATTAAAAACTGCATGATCGTCACTGATGGAAATGTCAATATGTGCCAATTGGCTATTCATGTTGCCTATAGTGTTAATGGTGTTGCCAATCTTCATACTGAAATTTTGAAGGCCAATACCTTCCGTGATTTATATTCTTTCTATCCTGAGAAATTCAATAATAAGACTAATGGTATCTCCCACCGCCGCTTCCTTTTAGTCAGCAACCCTAATCTCTCTGAATATATTGAGTCTTTGATTGGCAAGGATTTCATCACCCAACCTGAGAAACTGAAAGATCTTCTTCCCTATTGTGAAGACAAACCAGAAAATCTTCCTGTCTTCAAGAAAATCAATGATATCAAGCGTCAAAATAAGGATGCTTTGATTAAATTGATTAAGAAAGAAAATGGAATGGATATTTCTCCTGATGCCATCTTCGATGTTCAGATTAAACGTCTTCACGCTTACAAGCGTCAGTTGCTGAATATTTTCCGAATTATTCATCTTTATCAGAAGATGAAGGCTGATCCGACATTCAGAATCTATCCGCATGTCTATATCTTTGGTGCCAAAGCTGCTCCGAGTTATACCTATGCTAAGAAGATTATTGAACTTATCCTCTCCGTCAGCAAGACTATTGAAGCTGATCCGGAAATTTCCAAGTTCATGAAGGTTGTCTTTATAGAGAACTATGGAGTCAGCAAAGCTCAGATTATCATTCCTGCCAGTGATGTCAGTGAACAGATATCCTTAGCCGGAAAAGAAGCTAGCGGAACCTCCAATATGAAGTTTATGATGAATGGTGCCGTTACCTTAGGTACTCTGGATGGTGCTAATGTTGAAATATCGAATTTTGTCGGAAAAGATAATGCTGTCATTTTCGGAATGAAGAATGAAGATGTAAAGAAAATCAAGTTCGAGAATTCTTATAATCCTTGGGATGAATATTATGCTGATGCTAGAATTAAATGCCTCATGGATTCTCTTATTGACGGCACCTTCTCTGAAGATGAAAACAAATTTAAGATGATCTATGATGAGATTATGTATCACAATGACGAGTATATGGTTCTTAAGGACTTTGCTTCTTATTTGGAAGCTTCCAAGAAAACTGAAGAACTCTATCTCTCACGTGAACACTGGGGAAGAATCTGCCTTGAGAATATTGCCTACTCTGGTTGGTTCAGTTCAGATAGAACAATATCTGAATATAACCGTGATATCTGGCATTTGAAGAAAATCCATTAATATGACAAGTAAAGATTTGACCAAAGATATTTTGCTTTTCCGTAACAAGCCTTATGCTAAACCTGATCGCAACATTGAGTTATCTTTGATTGGTAATCTTGCCTCTCTGACTAGCGATAATTCAATCAGAAAATCGATTTATCGTGAATATGTTGTCTTCATTGGTTCATTGTTCTCTTCTATCTCATTTGATTCATATGATTATGCTTCGGAACAAGATCCCACGGACCTTGTTCTGAAAGCAATTCAGTCGTTTACGAAATTCACCCTCGATCATCATGATGTTAAGGAGCTGATTGATAGCTTCCGCTACTATATGTCGGTGTGTGAAATGCTTTCGTTAAGTGTCAATTAATCCGGAATTTTCCATCAACCCTTGAAAACGCGCGTTTTTCTATATATAATTAATAAGCTTATTTTTTCGAAATAAAATGTGTAAATAAAACTAGGAGAAACATTTATGACTCAAACTTTCAAAAAAGACAACGGACATCTCATTGCAAATGTCAATTTCGATCAGGCAGAAATCAAGAAGGCTACTGATAAGGCTGTTGTTAAGCTTTGCCAGGGTGTTGCTGTTCCTGGTTTTAGAAAGGGAAATGCCCCTATTGAAAAGGCTAGTCATTATCTTCATAATGATGCAATCGTCAATGAAACCATTGATCAGCTTTTCCGTCTTGTTAATAAGGAATTCTCTAAGAATGAAGAATTCAATTCTTATGCCAGAAGCAACAAGCTTTTAGAAAGCATCCGTCCTGCTGCTAATGTTACAAAGTTTTCTGCCACTGAGGCCGAAATTGTTGTTACTTATTGCTTAAGACCTGAAGTCACCAAACTTGGTGAATATAAGGGCTTAAAGGCTAAGGCTTCCCTCAATGAAGTTACCGCCGCTGATGTTGATGCTGAAATCAAGAAATTAGCTGAAAATGAAGGCGAACTTACTCCTACTGAAAAAGAAGCTGCTCTTGGCGATACCGTTAACATTGATTTCGTTGGCTTACTTGAAGGCAAGGAATTTGATGGCGGAAGTGCCAAATCATTTGATTTGGAATTAGGAAGCAATCATTTTGTTCCTGGATTTGAAAGCCAGTGTGTTTCCCATAAGGCTGGAGATAAATTCGAAGTCAGCCTCACTATGCCTGAAAACTACCCTGAGCCTCTTACTGCCAAGCCTGTAATCTTCAAGGTTACTCTTAATGCTGTCAAGACCAAGGTTATCCCTGAAATCAACGATGAATTTGCTTCAACTCTTTCTGGCCAGTATGTCAGCAAGGATTTAGCTGAACTTAAGACCAAGGTTAATGCTATTTTAAATAAGAATGCTGAAAATTCTTATTTCAATAGTTTAGTTAATGAACTCCTTCTTCAGGTTCGTGATGCTTCTGAATTCACTATTGCTTCTGAATATATTGCTCAGATTGCCTCTCAGCGTGTTCAGGAAGATACCAACAGAATCGAACAGCAGGGTCTTTCCTTAGAAGAATATCTTAAGCTTATCAACAAAGACGAAAAGGCTTATCGTGATGAAGTTTCAACTGGTGTTGAAAACGAAATTAAAACCAGCTTAGTCTATAATGGCTTAGCCGAAGCTGAAAAAATTACTGCTCCTACTCAGGCCGATGTTGAAAAGAGACTTAATTCTCCTGTTCAGGAATTCGTTAAGAATTTCACTTCTTATCTTAAGGCTCAGAAGATGCCTGAAGATCAGATTCAGCTTCAGATTAACGGATACATCAATCAGACCTTTGCTACTATCATGAATGAAAGAGTTCAGCAGAAGCTTCTCGTCATTAATGGTTTCAAGAAGGAAGAAGTTGCTGAAACTACTGAAGAAGCCGCTCCTGCCAAGAAGGCAAAGGCAACCAAGACTAAGAAGACTGCTTCAGCTGAAGAAAAGACTGAAGAACCCAAAGCAGAATAAAATCAAATTTGTAAAGGCTTCGCAAAAACGAAGCCTTTATTTATTTATATCAAAAATATCTAGCACTCTATAGCCTAATGTGCTAAAATCATATCGGAGGTTACATATATGGATACATATACCCAGCGTCGTTTAGCTATTCTTCCCAACTGCAAAGGTGTCGGTTTACCTGATGTTGAAATGACCGTCACTGCCAAGAACAGCTATGATACTCATTTGCTTTCCCAACTTAAAAATGGGGATGGATTTGTAATGAGTTTTTCTAATAAGGATAATGTTTATGGTGATTTTAATAATATAGTTTTCCCTGGTGTCAAAGAAGTCGGCTGTTTATGCCGTGTTCTTAAAATAACTCCTGATTCTACTGGCCTTCAGGCGACTATTATCGGAAAATGCCCGGTTGATCTTCTTGATTTCAATATTGATATTGCTTCCGGAACTGTGATGGCTAACGTTACAGTCAGGCCCCAATATGACAGACCTGATAATCAAATTTATGAAATTTTAGGTAAGTTCGTTTCTGCCTATAGTCAAATGCAAAAGTCCTATTCTACTTTACCTGAACTTCCTGATTTTACTCAGATGGTTTCCGATATTCGCAATATTCCTTACCATATTGCTGCTTTTTTATCGACTTCTGCTTTTAACCGTCAAATAGTTTTGGAAGAAAAGGATCCGGTTGAAAAATTCCGCATTCTTATTAATGATTTGGACCGATTCAATCTTGATTCAAAAATTGAATTTGACATTCAGCAGAAAGTATCCGAACAAATTGACCGTAATCAGAGAGAATATGTTCTTCGTGAAAAGATGAAAGCTGTCAAAAATGAACTTAAAGAGTTTGATGGCGGCGACAAAACTGATATGTACGAACAGGCTATCAGTAAGAATCCTGATCTTTACCCTGAAAATATTCAGAAGCGAATCCGAAGCGAAGTTTCACGTTTGAAGTCAATGCCAGCCGGAAGCCAGGAAATTTCGGTTTTGACAAATTATCTGGACTTGTTAGTTTCTTTACCCTGGAAAGTTTCATCGACTGATAATGAAGATTTAACTAACGTTAAGAAAGTTCTTGATGAGAATCATCATGGTCTTGATAAACAAAAAGACCGTATTCTTCAATATTTAGCTGTTAAGCAACTTACTAATTCTCTTAAGGCACCTATTTTATGCTTCTATGGTGCTCCTGGTGTTGGTAAGACTTCCTTAGCCGTATCTATTGCCAAAGCTTTAGGTAGAAAATTTACCAAAGTTGCTTTGGGCGGTATTTCTGATGAAGCTGAAATCCGTGGCCATAGACGTACTTATATTGGAGCTATGCCAGGACAGATTATTTCCTCACTTCAAAAATGCGGAAGCAATAATCCTGTATTCCTTCTTGATGAAATAGACAAGATTGATGGCGGCGGTTATCATGGTGATCCAGCCAGTGCTTTGCTGGAAGTGCTTGATCCCGAACAGAATTCTTTCTTCAAAGATAATTATCTTGATGAATCTTTCGATTTGTCTAAAGTCATGTTCATCTGTACTGCCAACGATATCTCTAAGATTCCATCTGCTCTCTTTGACCGTCTTGAAATGATTGAGCTCAATACTTATACCAAGTTTGAAAAAGTTACCATAGCCAAAACTCATTTGATTGAGCTTGAGGAAAAAGATAACGGTATTAAGCCTGGCATGATTGAATGGGAAGATTCCGCTCTTGATTACATCATTGAGTTCTATACTATGGAAGCTGGTGTAAGAAATCTCAGAAGAAAGATTGGTACAATTGATCGTAAGTTTGCGGTTGACTACCTTCGTGATCCTGAACACTTTGCTCATCTTAAAGTTGATGTTTCTGTGGTCAAAAAATATCTTGGCGCCGAAATCTTCTATCATGACAAGGATGTTTCTAATTCACAGGTTGGTATTATCAATGGCTTAGCCTACACTGATGCCGGTGGCGAAGTCTTAAAAATTGAATGCAATACTTTCCCAGGCAAAGGCTCTTTGATGCTAACCGGAAATCTTGGTGCTGTTATGAAAGAGGCCTGTGAGACTGCTCTATCTTATGTGAAATCCATTGGACCGGATTTGGGAATCGAATCTGAATTCTTCTCTAGCCATGATATTCATATCCATTTCCCAGAATCAGCCACTCCTAAAGATGGACCTAGTGCTGGTGTTGCCACTGCTTTGTGTATCATTTCGGCTATTTGCAATGTCAGAATCAGAAATGATGTTGCCATGACTGGTGAAATTGATCTTCGCGGTAATTCCATGCCTATCGGCGGATTAAGAGAGAAGACTAATGCTGCTGTCCGTGAGCATATCAAGACTGTCTTTATTCCATACGAAAATCACAAGGACCGACTCGAACTTCCAAAAGAAATCACGGGTGCCCTCGAGATTGTCGAAGTTAAGAAAGCCAGTGACTTGTTTAAGGGTGTTTTCCTTGATGAATTAGATAAAAAGACTATTAGCAAAACCACTAGTGCTCCTAAAAAGAAAGAGTCAAAGAAGACTGCAAAAGAATAAGTCGTGACCGGTTGGCAATGTCCAGCCGGTTTTTTTGTTTTTGATTGGCCAACTTCTTTACAAAAAGTCTGGTAAAAGTTTATAATAATTTTG
>Ga0172378_10001254_pt1 | contig 23282 bp, 20 predicted proteins | sample GrowelOW332metaG_FD_119755 | JGI IMG/M metagenome (GOLD analysis project Ga0172378, IMG submission 119755) | Groundwater microbial communities from an aquifer near a municipal landfill in Southern Ontario, Canada - Pumphouse #3_1 metaG | ecosystem: Environmental > Aquatic > Deep subsurface >... | reverse complement strand
CAAGGAACGGGAAACATCCTTCTTGAACTCAAAGACCCATAACAACTCATTGGAATATTGCACATGCTTGTAGGAAAAGACTCCTAGCCATACAGCAACCGCTAGAATTGTCCCTATGGCGACAAACCAGGAAAGCCCTGAAGAAGGGGAAAGCAAGGCGGCATGACGATAGAACAACCGCCGGGAAGGAAGTAGCAACAGCAGGACAAAACACAAGACCATCGCCTCTTCCCAATCGAAGCCTTTCAACAGGGAAGAAACTGCACCAACAACAAGCAATGCTATAGAAAGATAATAGGCTCCGTCTATTCTGCGACGCAGGGCATCCGCAACCACCAACAAGGCCAATCCGATAATACTTGCTGCAAAATGTGACATCTCAAGCAATTGCAAAGGAATGAATGGATTAAGGGACATCAACCTGGTCTTAATTGAAGGTGTCGCCACGGAAAAAATCAGTACGACTCCTGCGATAAAGACAAACAAGGAAAGGACCGTCGGAATGAACGGAGCAAGGACCTGGGAAGTTTTGACGACACCGGAGCCGATAACTTTTCGTTGGATATACATCTCATGGATAAGAAACGCCAGAATTCCAACCAGCAATGGTGCAAGATAATAAATACCACGGTAAGCGATCAAGGCACAGAACAGGGCATCGGAAGGAATACGAGGAGAAAGAGCAAGCATGATCATCGATTCGAACACCCCGATTCCTCCCGGAACATGGCTGACCGCACCAACCAACTGGGCAATGACAAAAATACCCAGGCAAGGAAGGAAACCAGACTTTCCAGAGGGAAGCAACACATAAAAAACGGAAGAGGCTAACAGCCAATCGAGAGAAGAGACAAGTATCTGGGGTAGTGCTATGGAAGGAGAAGGGAAATCAAGGGAGAAAGAGCGAATATGCAATCCTTTCTTCCCTGAAAAAGAAATGACGATATAGACCAGCACCATTGCAACCAACAAGAACCCCACAATTTGGGAAGAAATTCCGAATTGGGGAGAAACAGAGGAAGAAGCCGGGGTTAACAGGAGCGCCCCTCCTCCCATCGTGGACAAGCCGATCCAGTAGGTCGAGACACAGAAGGCAACTATCCTCGCAATATCATTGCCATCCAAGCCCCATAGGGAATAGAACCTGTACCGCATGGTGCTGGAACCAAACAGGGACAATCCGATATTGTAGCTGAAGACATAGCTCATGAAAGAGGCAAAGGCCACTTTCCTATAGGGAAGATGCTTGCCGACATACCGCATGGCCAGCACGTCATAGAAGGTCAGAATGAAATAATTACAGGCAGTCAGAACAAGGGCGATGGTTATGGTAAGAAAAGGATAAGACCTCAGGTCCCGGACCAAATCATGGTAATGGTAGTTCCTCAACGTATCAAACAGCAATAACAGGGCAACAGCCAAAATAGCCAGGATGAAAAAAGGTTTCGCTTTCCTCCAGGCCCGCTTTGCATTTTCAACAGTCGCCTCTTGCAGTTTCATCTCCGTCGAACATTCCTCCATACCTTATGTGATAATAAAAGAGCCTAAGGTTGGATTCTATCAGAAACCATCCCTGCCCGCAAGATTTCGAATGATTTTATATTGCAAAGGAGCATTTTTACATATTCTCCCTTTCAAATTGAGAATCAAACAAATGAAGAACAATTGAAAACCATCAATAAGATATTATAATAGCAACTATAAATCACAAGGGGAGTTGGTTTTTTCAGACAAAATAAAAGCTTTAGGATGGATTTTGTACCATGAAGAAACATTTTATTGTAGGTGCTTTCTTTTTCCTCTTTACCATGATCCTTTGGGGAGGATGCAAGTCCTCGATATCGACTCCTGTTCATTCATTCAGCCTGACAGCAAGTTGGGAATCCAATTCATCGGCCTCCACCTTATCAACCATCAGCAGTGATAGGAAAAACTCCCTTGCAACCATCCCAAACGTATCTGCTTCAGCCCTTGAGCTGACCCTGGCGGCAAAGGATGCCGCAAAATTCATCAGTAGCTCAAGGGCTGAAGCATCAGGAACCCCCACCCGTTTCATCATTGGATATAAAATTGGAGAAGAAGGTGCCTCGGCCAAATCAATAAAGGAAATCCACGCCACCACCAAGACAGTCCTCAAGGAAATGTCAATCTCTACGGAGACAAGTCCCCTGATTGATGAATCAGCACCATTCAGCGTGGCAGTGATTCCTGGGACGATGCTGGCAGAATATGGCAATGATTATGATACACTCAGGGAAAGCCTGAATGAGAGAATTGAAAAGGAAGGAGGAATTGGTAACGAAATTGCTTATATTGAACCTGACTACGAAGTGAAAGCGTTCTCGACAGCTCCAAATGATCCCTTGTACAAATATCAATGGGATATGCAGGAGTCATATATGGGAATCCCCACACTTCATGACATCACTTCGGGTAGTTCTTCCGTCGTCGTTGCAGTCATCGATAGTGGGATATATGAAAATGGAGTGGATTTTTCTTCCCGTACGTTTACCAATGGATATGATTTTCAAAACGATGATGATGATCCAACGGATGACTACGGACATGGCACTCATGTGGCAGGAACAATCGCTGAAGCGACAGACAATAGCATTGGAGCCGTTTCAATCGCACCTGGAGTAAAGCTCATGCCGATCAAGGTGCTCGACAGTAGCGGGAATGGATACACTTCCAATGTCTGCCTTGGTATTTATTATGCTGTCTCAAAAGGTGCAAGAATCATCAACATGTCCCTTGGAGGCAGTAGCAACTCCCAGGCACTTGAGGATGCATGCAAGAATGCGACGGATAACAATGTACTTGTAATCGCTTCGGCAGGAAACAGCAATACAGATACAAAATCATATCCTGCAGCTTGCGATTCCGTACTGTCCAGTGGAGCAGTAGGGTATTCCTATGCCGAACAAGGCCGAGCAAGCTATTCAAACTACGGGGACTGGGTGGATGTGATGGCCTACGGTGGGGATGTCGATGACAATAATACAATACAGGACATCAGTCTTGACAATATCACCATCAAGGATGGCATCCTGCAATGGGCAATAGCCTCGACGCCAGCAGAAAATGGGTATTATTACTATGTCGGCACCTCGATGGCGGCGCCTCACGTAGCAGGTCTTGCCGCCTTGTTGCTTTCCAACAACTCTTCGCTTTCCGAGAGTGACCTGCAAGATACCATTTGTCTTTCGGCGAAGGGAAGGAATGCCGATGATTATCAGATGGGGAAATATGGATTGATCGATGCATCCAGCGCCCTGAAATACAAACTTTATTCGGTTTCTTCAAAGCTGGACTCATCCTTCGAAGGTGACGAGACACAGTCAAAGGAATGGAGCATTTATGCTTTTCCCGGAGATATTTCCGTCTCAATTTCCGTTGACAAGGACGATCGCGATTCTTTCTCCCTGGTTTTGAAAAACGCAGAGGGCACTACGGTTGCAACAGGAAGTACCTCGGGGGATGACGCTCTTGCCCTGACATATCATGTTTCCTACTTAAAAAGCGGAACTTATTCATTGATGGTCACCTATTCCCAGGCTTCTTCATGAATTGAAAATGTTTTTTGATGAAGGAGAACCAGAGGAAATCCACTGACCGTCAAGGGACAATGAACAAGATTGATTATAAAAATGGAGCCGATCAGTTTCCTCATCAGCTCCACTACTAAGACGAGAGAGACGGGACTCGAACCCGCGATCTCCGGCGTGACAGGCCAGCGCGATAACCAGCTTCGCTACTCCCTCATAGATAGCAAATGGAAGTTACTCCATATCGTCGTTTTTGTCAACATCCCTCAGAAAAAAAGTTGGGACCTGAAATAAAATAAAAGGAGTTCTTCCAACCAAGCCGGTATCCACATACAAGCGTTCCATAAAATCCACCCCTTTTACAGACATTGCTGACAAAATGTCCATGCAATCAGGAGGAAAACTTACTTGACCGGAAAGACATCACCCTCCATACTGTGCGTATGCAAGCACAAATCCTCTTGTTCTTCCAGGATCACGGAAACTCGTTTTTTGACTTCCTAGCCAATTTCTTCACCATGTTCGGCGAACAGAACCTTATTGTGGCGATATCCCTTTTTATTTTTTGGTGCGTCGATAAGAAAAAAGGCTTCGCCATTTGCTCGGTCCTTCTGTTTTCCTTGGTCGGGGGAGGAATTTTCAAGGCAATAACCAAAGTACCTCGTCCTTTCCAGGTCATGCCTCAAATCCAAGGAAAACGACTTTCCACCGCCACAGGATACAGCTTCCCCAGCGGACATACCACCTGTGCGGCATCCTTCTTCTCCTCCACCGCCCTGGCCTTTAGAAAACGCTGGATCAGCATCAGTTGCTCCCTCCTCATAATCCTTGTGGGAATAAGCAGAATGTATCTAGGAGTCCACTGGCCCACGGATGTCGCTGGGGGCCTGATCCTAGGAATTCTTACAAGCATATTGTTCTTCACCATGTTTTATCAAATGCAGGACAAGGACATCTACGCCTTCTGTATGCTCTTCGGCCCTCTTGGTTCGGCTGTGGCATTGGTGATGGCAGCATTGCTGACACTTGGCAGAATTGATGTGACCGCATACACCGACCTTATGAAGACCTTGGCGATACTTGGTGGCAGCTATTTTGGTTTTGCCATGGAAAGCAAATTCATTCATTTCAAGGTAGAAGGAACGATACTTAGGAAAATCCTCCGCTATGTGGTAGGAATGCTGGGGGTGTTGCTTATCATGCTTCTGAAGAAGGTGTTCCCCCAAAGCATGTATTATGTCGGAGCTTTCATCCGATACACCTTGCTGGGACTTTGGGCCACAGCGCTCTATCCCCTGCTGGGAAAGAGGTTGTTCAGTAACAGCTAAGGGTCTTCGGCGAATACCCCTTGCTCGCAAGATACATGGATAAAGTCTCCCGTTCCAAAAGATGTGGAGTGCATTCCCTGTACATCAGTTTGCCACACACCAGCGCATCATCCAGGGCATAATGCTGCCGATATTCCTGAAGGTTGAGATATTGTGAGAGATACCTGAGTTTGTAACACCCTAGGCCGGGCCATATCTTGCGACCAAGGTTGCAGGTACAGACATATTCCACAGGCGTTGAGGGCAGGTCGTACACCTCAAGACAGCCCTTGAGCACCCCCATATCGAATTGGGCGAAATGAGCCACCACCAAATCATTGTTGATGAACTCACGGATATCCGGCCAAAGGGATGCGAAGGAAGGGGAAGCAAGACATTCCTCGGAAGACAAACCGTGGACCATGGTCATCCTTGGGTCGAAATAGGAGACTTTTGGACTGATAAGGGAATAATAATCATCCAAAGCCTTGCCATCCTCATCAAACCTTACCAATCCAATCGCACAGGCATTTCCTTTATAGGAGTTGGCTGTTTCAAAATCCAAGGCGACATATTGCATCAAATTCCTCCTGAAAGATAGGACAGGGCCTGATAACAAGTCACCCTGTCGAGTTGCAACTGGATTAACGACAATTGATCGGCCTGCAGTTGCATCAATGACTTCAGCTGGTCCACTTCCGAACCATACCCACTCTCCAGCAGTTGTTGTTTCTGCTGTAGGTCCTTCTTGTCACTGTCAATGACCAAAGCCTGATAGGCTATCTTGCTTTCCACAAGCTCCATCTGCAGGTATTGCGTGATAATCTGGTTACGTATGGATTGTACGGCACTTTGGTAATCGACCTCGCTGCTCTCTTCTTTCTCCTGACTTCTCACGACATCGCGAAGCTTCTTACCCCCATCCCAGATGGTTGACTTGAGAGCGACAGTGAAATTGAGGGTATAGGCATCCTGACGATACCAGTCCTTCTCGATAAGCGGAAAGCGAGAACCTCCATAGCCAATAGTGGAGGACAAGGCGAAATCGGGTTTCCAGTTCACACTGGCGCTGCTGATATCCTTGGTAAGGGCGGACACTTCCTTAAGCAAACCCAATATCTGCAGATTGTCAACCATGGCGCTGGTGGCCTTGGCTACCAGGACATCCTGTCCCCTGTCATAGAGATCCTTCATTGCCGTCTCATCCGGGATATATTCCATGTCCTTCATGGTGAGTGTTGTGTCGTTGCATAAATTCTGGATGGCAAGCACTTGGTTATCCAACTGCAGCTGTACGTTTTTCAAAGCTATGGCCACTTGCCAGGCCTGTATCCTGACCTTGAGCACATCCTCATCAAGCAACATGCCATTGTCCCTGTTGGACGAGGATATCTCGACCAGACGTGACGCACTCTCTGCCTCCTGGGTAAGCAAATCCTGCATAAGAGAAAGATAATGGAGAGCGCTTTCATGCCCAAGCAACTCGCTTTTGTTTTTTCTCAAAAGGACCTGTGCCTGCAGGAAACGCACCTGGGAAATCTTCTCATAGAGCTTGATTGAGTTGGATATCTTGCCCCAGGTGAATATCGGCTGGGTGATATTCAGACTAAAAGTATACAGCATGTTCTCCATGCCATCATACAGTTTCAAATAGGCATCAGGATATCCTTCCAGAGAGGATACATCAATGCCCTGGTCGGACAGTTGCTGGAGCAGGTTCTGTGTACTTACCGTGATAGGACCAAGAGGGGGATTCACCATATAGGTCCCCGCCACCGTGAGGTCAATGGTAGGGCCCCTTCCCGCCTTGGCGTCTTGCGTATCAAGCAACGACAGGCGATATTCCTGCTGTGCCTTCTGCACCTCAAGATTGTTCAAGGACATTTTGGTCGCCAGCTCGTCACTGGTAAGAGCGAAAAGGGAGGAGGCAACAAGAAGAACTGTGGTGAAGAGAAATCCTCGATACCGCATCATGTATTATATACATACACCACACAACTTGTGGTGCCATCGTTCTCGACAGAGACAGAGGATGTATAATAGGTTCCCCCATCTTCTACTTGCACGGTATACTCCTTCGAATATATCTTGGTGGTGTACGCACTTGGAACAACCGTAAACTGGGCAGTGGACAATCCAGAATAATACCCGTGGTGGATACCCACGGCATCTGCTTGGTAGGTTGTGGTCGCACGGGGACCTACAACGGTAGCACCATCAAGCAACGTAACAGCCTTGCCGTCACGGCTTTCATCATCCGAACCAATGATAACATAATAACCATTGATAGATACAAAAGGAATCACCAGATACTTCTCATAGCAGGGAGACGCACTGGTGGTGTCGTTCTTGTTACTTAGGGAGAAATCAACCGCACTCGGTCCTTCAGTGTTATTTGTCCCATCCGCATCACATTGCACATAGGCAGTGGAGTCATTGGGAGTATAGAGCACGGTTCCACTGACAGATGCTGAGGTACTGGCCGAAAAGGTCACTGAGTTTGCCGTCGGGGTACCGCTGTAGAGGATGGTCCCGTCGTCATCTTTCACCACGACAGTGAAATTAGTGGCAGAGATGGTATAATCCGTGGTCAAAGCGACATTGCGGATATCCAAATTCAACGTATAGGAAGCACTGGTCCGAGTAAGTGTCTCTGTCTCCATGGTGTTGGTTCTCTCGCTTGAGAGATAGGAGACCTTGGCGGCGGCACTGAGTCTTTTATTGTTGAAATCCTTATGAAAGAACGCCAGGTAGACAGGAATCCTGTCAGCGGTCTTGCCAAAGACAGGACTGGAGGAGTTCCATTCCACTGGCATGGTATAGGTTCCATCGGTGCCGCTGATGGCGTGGAATATCCTGACCGTTGTCGTTGGTTTGTCTCCTAAGCTTACGGCACTATCACGCTCGCTCTCCGACAGGTATGCATACACATCCACAGAGGATACCACCACAGTCGAGGTCCCATCCTCCTCCTGGACCGTTCCGTTGATGGTCGAGGTGAACACCGCACTACAAGAGACAAGCATTGCAAAAAGAATCCCTATCAAGCTACAAATGATGATTTCCCTGCTAGTTCGTTTCATCAGCCCTCTCCTTTTCCTTCCTTTGGAGAATCCTATCCTCAGTGATATAGTATAATGTAGGAATAAGTATAAGGGTAATCAAGGTGGAGGTGAACAACCCTCCTGCTATCGCCTGGCCCAAGGGTGCATATATCTCCGAGCCCTCACCATAAGCCGCAGCCATGGGGATGACCCCCAACATGGTGGTGAGGGTGGTCATGAAAATAGGCCTGAGCCGGGTGGAGGAACCTTCGGCGATGATATCCCTGAGGTGCTCATGGCTATCCTCCCCTTGTCCCAGAGGTTTTTGCTCCCTAAGCTGATTCACATAATCAATCAGTATGATGCCATTGTTCACCACCACCCCCCCAAGGGATATGATTCCCAGTAAGGAAAGCAGACTGAGGGTAGAACCAAAGGAAAGCAAGCCGATGACCACTCCTATGATGCAGAAGGGTATGGAGAACATGACAATCAGAGGTTGCCTGAAACGCTCGAATTGAATGACCATGACGGTATAGACGAGAAACCAGGCGATAAGCAGGGCACGGACCATGGTTGGGAGGGAATCCCCGATAAGCTCCCCTATTCCTCCACTCTTGCTGCTTATTCCCTCCGAGAGAGGTCTCTGCGCCAGATAGGCATTCATCCTGGTGGTCACAGGCAAGGTGTCCTCACTGACCAGAGTGGCGGAAATCGTGATGGTCTTCGCTCTGTCGGTATGGTTGATGGCACTCACGCTACGTTGCACTACGAAATTCCCAAGATTGGAGAAATCGACCATGGTCCCTGCCAAGGATTTCACCTGGATGGCACCCAGGGTATCCAGTCCCACCTCCTTGTCCGTCAGGTCACTCTCCAAACGGATATCATACCTGCTGCCATCAGAGGAAGTGAACCTGCCACAATCGGCACCCTTGAACAATATCAGGGAGGTCAGACCAGCTTCAATACTGCTGACGCCCAAACTCGCCATATAGTCCTGAACCATGTCTATGACAAGGCTCTCGGTATCGAAGGAGGTGTCCATCTCAACGGTGACCACCGAAGGATCATTCTTCAATTGGGTTTCCACCCGTGTAGCCTCACTATACAATTTGTCCATATCCTCGCCTATCAGGGTAAGACCATATCCGCCACCACCCGCGGCGTATCCCAACAACTTGTCAAAACCGCCATTCTGCACCTTGACCGTGCAATCGGGAACCTGCTCGCTGATTGCCTGCTGCACTTGCAAGATGATGTCATGCACATTCCTGCTACGCTTGGCGACTGGAACCAGATTCACCAGGAAATACGAACAGTCAACCTGGTTTCCCAGTGCACCAAGACCATCACTACGCCCGGGATATGCCACCAAACTGGTAAGTTCAGGGACCAGGGAGCGCACAATCGTCTCAACCTTCGCGCTCTTCTCTTTGGTTTGCTCAAGGCTATAACCACGAGGAAATTTCAAATTCACATAAAAATCACTATTATCGGTGGAAGGCAGGAAAGCCAACCCCAACTTTCCAGCCACGAACAAAGTGACCAAAAGCAACAGGATGGAAAACAAAATGACAAAACGATGATTGCCCATACTCCAGAAAAGCGCTTTCTTATACCCTCCCTCCAACCTGTTCATACCCCGGTCGAATCTTCTCGCTTTATGCTCAGGGCATTTTTCCTTGAGCAGAAGCTTCATCAGGAAAGGAACAATGAACACGGCCACCAAGAAAGAACCTGCCAGAGCGAAGATGAGGGTGATGGCCACATCCTTGAGGATCATGCCCACAAGGCCACTGAGCATGGAAACAGGGATAAACACCACGATGGTGGTCAGATTGGATGCCAGGATGGCGGACGTGACTTCGTCGCTGCCACGGCAAATACAGTCATCCAAAGGCAGATCACCCTTGCGATAGTAGCGGTACACCTGCTCAAGCATGACAATGGAACCATCCACTATCATCCCCAAAGCCGTCACCAGGCCGGAAAGACTCATCAGATTGATAGTGATTCCCATTATCCGCATGCCAATGAAGGAGAAGAGCAGGGAAAGCGGAATGGAAAGGGCGATGATGAGAGTCGCCCTTGCATCGGCAAGGAAAAGGGCAATGACCAGTATTGCCATCACCACACCCAGGATTCCACTCTCAACCACGGTCTTCAAGGAAGCCAATGTCGTACGGCTGTAGTCGCTGATGACAGTGAACTTCACCGCATTGCCAGTCAGTCTTGTCTCATCCTTGAGTATTTTTTTGATGGTGTTGTTTATCTTGACGATGTTGCCATCGCTACGAGTGGTAACCGATACCATCAAAAGAGAGGATCCGTCACTCACTACGGCATAATCCTCCTTGGGATATACAAGGGAGACATCGGCGACATCGGACAACCTGATCAGATTCTGCCGATCGTCCGTCCCGATAGTGAGCTGTTTCAAGTCGTTGATGGTATCAAAGGAACCCCCATAGCGGACATTGATGGTTCTTCCCTTGTATTCGGCATCTCCCAGGGGAAGGTCTGAATTGGCATTGTTCATTATCTGGTAGACCTGTATCACGCTGATGCCCTTGCTCACCAGGTCCTCAGTACGGAGTTTCACCTGGGCTTCCAAGGATTTCCCCCCACTGATGCTCACTTCCGCGACCCCCGGTATCTGATTAATGCGAGGTCGCAAGGTGTCATTCAGATAGGAGGTGACTTTGGCAATGTCAGAGCCACCTGCAACAGTGAACATGATGGAGGGAATCATGGTGGAACCACCCACGATGGCGACAGGATCGCCACTTATGTCGGCAGGCAGATCCTTGATTAAAGTGGAGATACGATACCGGATCTCCTCAAGCTGGTCATACGGGTCCACCTCATCCTGATACGTGACGGTTATCCAGGAGACACTGTCCTGGGAAACACTATCCATGGACTTGTAATTGGGAAGCGTGACAAATTCATTCTCAAGCACTTTGGTGACATCCTGCTCCACATCGCTTGCGGAAGCCCCGGGATACAGGGTGTAGACAATCACCGATGGCAGGTTGATATCACTGATAAACTCAATATTCTGATTATTCAGGCTATAGAACCCGAAGACAACCAGCACGATGAGAACCATGCCGACCACAACCCTGTGCTTGATGACAAAACGGGCGCTCTTCACGGGGTAACCCTCACAATCTGTCCGTCAAACACAGAATTCTGTCCATCAATTACAAACAAAGCCTGCTCAAGGCCCTCTGGAACGATAAAAGACTGCTCATCCTCCACGAGAGGAGTGAACTCAACATGGGACACGTTCCTTGTCTTTGTATTGTATACATACAGGGAACCATCGGCCTTGCGTACCGACTGTGGCAGTACATACACCCCATCGCGACGGTCATACTCCACTGTCGTCTTGACATACATACCAGGCCGGAAGGAGGAGACATCCCCCAGGAGCTGGCACTGCACATTGAAGGTCTTGGATTGAGGCTGGATATACGGGTCGATGGTACACACTTCCGCTTGTACCTTGACGTTCCCTTTTGGACGCTGCACAGTCACAAGTATGTCGTCCTTGTTCTTGATGAACATATCGTAATCCTTCTCAGGGACTTTCAGGTTGACCACCAAATCAGTAAGATCGGCTATGACAGCCAAAGGAGTGCCTTGCGCCGCTGTGCTACCCTTGGAGGAAGGAGCGGTGATGATGGTACCGCTTGACTTGGCCCTGAGCGTGGCGTAATCCATCTGAAGATTCGATAAGTCAAGCTGGGCCTTCGCGCTATCGCGCTGGGCTTTCACCTGCTCATAATTCTGCACGGTCGTATTCTTGCTCTCATAGAGGGCCTTCACTCTCTGGTACGTGCTCTCATAGGCCAGATAGGCAGCCTGGGCCTGGAGCATCTGCTGCTTGAATGGCTCGCTGTCCAACTGCGCTATGATATCCCCTTCCTTGACGGACTGCCCAACAACAATGGGGTAATCCATCACCGTACCGCTTACCAAAGGAATGACAGGAATCATTGTCTTGGCCTCAATATGGCTGGAAAGAACGATTTTCTGGCTGATGCTTCCTTTCTGAGCATTGCCCACCACCACGAGAGGAGACGGCATGACATAGGTCTTGCCCTTATCAGTCCCGACGAATTTGTCAACCAGGAGGATACCAACCGCCACCATGACAAGAAGTATGCAATAGCGCAGGACCAAGGCAGGAAGACGATGTTTTCTTTTCATTCTTTATCGTTGGCTCCTCATCCCAAAGTGGCGGAAAAAAGCTGGCCATCAACGCACAGGGTATACCCGTTCATGCTTTGGGGAACCACATAACATTCTCCCTTGAGGATAGCCTGCCTCTCGCTGTCCTTCTCAAACATTGCGCTTCCCTCAGTGCAGAACAAAAGCTCAATCGCAGGATGCTTGAGTATCCTATATTCCCCCCAGCCCAAGGAATACAAGGCAAATTCGGGGGTGTCCGTCACCACCCTGATACGGCCGAACTCATCGCGAATTTGCGGGCAAGGACGACATTCCCCGCCTTCGATCTCAAGCACCGATAGCAACTCGGGAACATCGACCTTCTTATGGGTAAGACCGCCCCGAAGCACATTGTCGCTGGCACTCATAAGCTCGATGCCCTCGCCGAACACATAGGCATGAAGCGTGTCAGGCTTGAGAAACAAGGCCTGTCCTTTATCGAGATGCACCAGATTGAGCAAGAAAGGAGCGAACAAGCCAGGATCGCAGGGATAGGAACCATAGCAGGACAATGCTATGCCCTTGCCCTGGAGGAATCTACCATCCCCGGAAGCAAAGGGAAGTTCCTCTCTGTCCTGCAGTGAATGGATGTATTCCTCAATGCATTCCGTAAGGGATGTCTTGTCCAATGTGTAAAGGGTGGTGAACAATTGCCTCAGGGCAGAATCGTCCTCACCCTCAAGAGAGAAATACTTTCTGTAGGAATGGGGAAACAAGGCCTTGAAATTTCCATCGACCTCAGGAAAGGAACGAAAGCCACAGAGGGCGGTCACCTCACTCAAGGCATACAGCACCTCAGCCTTCCTGTTCTGGTCCTTGTAATTCCATTGCGAGCTATCCACTTTCTTCCGAAGCTCACGCTCGGCAATCCATCCGGCGACAGCCTGTTTTGTAGTGGGATGGCATTGGATGGACAGAGGCTTATCGATAGCCAGCACCTTCAAAAGCAAGGGAAGTCGCTTCCCGAACCTCTTGATATGCTCCTTTCCAAGCCAGAGCTCCGCATGCTCCTCAAGGAAGGAGGAAAGCTTCTGTCCTCCATTTACAAGAGTCGCATCCCCACTGCTATGGGTGCCCAGCCAGTATTCGGCCTTGCATTTGCCATCCTCCTGCATTCCCAGGAGCCGGGGGATAAAGGATGTGTTCCCCCAGTCATATTCCTTGATCACTCCGATTATCTTTTCAATTTTCATTGCATATCCTTATGGACAAAGTATAGAATCCCTTTCTTTTCTTGGCAACGGAATGGCCTCGAATACAGATATCATCTAGCACGTTTCAATTTTCCTTCTTATACTGGATGCATTATGGAACGAATTATTCTTGACGTCGATACGGGCGAGGACGACATGGTGGCTCTTCTTCTTGCCGCCAGCTCTCCTTTCATTGCAATTGAAGCGGTGGTCGCCACCAGTGGCAACCAAATCATTGAGCATACCCTTGAGAACACCTTGAATGTATGCCAGTTGCTCGGCATTGATGCTCCTGTCTATGAAGGAAGCCACCTGCCTCTTCTCAGAAAGCAAATAACGGGGGGGCATATCCATGGAGAGAACGGGCTCTCCGGTCCTGTCTTCCCTCCAAGGATCAAACAGAAGGAAAAGGAATACGGGGTGAAGGCTATAATTGATCTGATCATGGGCAATCCCCATGAGATCACCGTGGTTGCCACCGGTCCTTTGACCGACGTGGCCATGGCCTTGCGCCTTGAGCCTAGAGTGGCAGAATATGTGAAACGCATCATATTCATGGGAGGAGCCTTAAAGGGCGGGAATATCACAGAATACGCCGAGTTCAATTTCTTTGCGGACCCCGAGGCGGCTCAGATAGTGCTCTCCAGCGAGGCGAAACTGGTGATGTTCGGCTTGGATGTGACATTGCAAGTGCAACTTGACCAGAAAAGACTGGATGGATATCACACCTTTGAAGGCAAAGCCGCAGCAATGTTCACTTCGGGAATGGATTTCTACATGGAAAGTTGCAAACGGGTGACCAACGATTACCCGGCAATGCATGACCCCTGCTGCATAGCTTATCTCATCGAGCCTTCAATCTTCAAAGGGGAAGACCATACATTGGATGTGGAAATCAAGGACGAGGAAACCTATGGCATGGTCAAGGACAGGGGCAGGGGCGGCAACGTGAAGGTCATGCTGCAGGCCGACGCCCAAAGATTTTGGAGCCTGTTGGAACAGGCCCTGGAAAACCTCGCCTAGTGGTAGGTCACCAGGGAACCCATATCCATGCGGATCTTAGGCCGTTCCTTTTGAGCAGCATAGCCAAAGGGAATGACCAAGGCAACTTGGTATTTCTTTTGGGAAAGTCCCAGCAGGCCCAGCACCCTGTCATTGTCAAAACCTTCCAGCGCACAGCTGTCCACACCCAGCATTTTCGCCCCGGTCATCATATTGGCCGCGGCCAGATAACATTGGCTCAATGACCAGCTATCAAGCCTCTTTGCCTTCTTGAGAAATTGATAATACCCCTCGTAATCCTCGATAAAAGGCTCAAGGGCACCAAAGCGGCTAGCCCGTTGCGCGACGAACGGGCCTCTGGGGTCATAGGAATCCGCGGTATAGGAAACAAGGACAATGCTGACCGGAGCCGTCAAAACGGATTCCTGGTCAAAACAGGCCGCTGCCAACTGCCCTCTATGACTTGTGGTGACCACATGGAAAGCCCAACCCTCAAGGCCAAAGGCAGTGGGAGTCAGTCTCCCATACGTAAGAATTTTCTCAAGCTTTTCCTGCTCAAGATCCTTGTCAAGGTATTTCTTACAGGCAAACCTATGTTCCATCGCCTGCTCAAAGTTCATACGCCATCCTCAGTGCCACCTCGACCATAGGATAGAGACCACTCATGCGTTGCTCCGGCCCAAAACCCTCATTAGTGACCAAACTGTCGGTCATAGTAAGAAGGGAAAGCGCGCTTTTATGGCAATAGGCGGCATTGCAATACAAGGCATAGGTCTCCATATCCTGGGCCAGGGCACCCATGCGAGCCCAGGCCTTCCAGCTATCGGAGCCTGCTGCATTGTAGGTGGAGAAATACTCGCTGCTGTAGACCATACCGGTATGCAGGGGGAATCCAAGTTTCGAGGCAAGGGTGTCGGCCAGGGCAACCAGGGAATAGGTGGCGCACGGGGAGAACGTCCCATCAAGCCCATATTGACGTGCATAGGCCCCGTCGGTGCTTGCACTGAGTGCGGCCACCAGGTCTCCTACAGCGACACTCTCCTGCAACCCTCCGCAGGTCCCGATGCGGATGATAGCCTCCACATTGTAGAAGGAATACAGTTCATAACTGTAAATCCCCATGGAAGGGGCCCCCATGCCGGTGGACAGGACAGAGACAGGTTTTCCCTGGAAAAGACCGGTATATCCCAGGATATTGCGCACATCGGTGACAAGACGTGCCTCGCTAAGATATCTCGTAGCGATCATCTTGGCTCTCATCGGGTCACCTGGAGCCAGGACCACAGGAGCGAAATCCCCTTTTTGCGCTCGGTTGTGCGGGGTCATCAGGAGGCTCCCTTGACATACGGCTTGCCAGAGGCCCTGGGTGCGTAGTTCTTTCCACTGAAGAGCACCAAGGCAACCAAGGTGACCACATAGGGCAAGATATTGAACAGTTCGGTCGGAAGGACCCGAAGGGCCGGGAAGTTGTTCGCCACTATGGCGAAGGCTTGCGCGGTCCCGAACAACAAAGCGGCTCCTGTCACCCCAAGAGGGGTCCAGCGACCGAAGGATACTGCCGCCAAAGCGATGAATCCCCGTCCGTTGATGGTGTTGGAGGTGTACTGGATTGTCTGGGTCAGGACGCAACAGCCTCCTGCCAGTCCTGCAAGGACGCCACTGGTGAGCACGGCAATGTATCTGATCTTCCTCACATTTATCCCCACGCTTTCCGCAGCGCTCGGATGCTCGCCGCAGGCACGAAGGTGCATGCCAAAAGGAAGCTTGTACAGGATGAACCACGAGAGGATGACAACAACAATGGCGATATAGGCCGTTGGATAGATGCCAAGGGCATCGGTCTGCATGCCCATCTTGAATTCCTTGGTACGGTCCGCATTGAACAATATCTGGGAAGCAAAGATGGTCACCCCTGTGGCGAGCAAATTGATGCCGGTACCGCTGATGGTCTGGTCGGCATTCAGGTTTATGGAAGCCACCGCATGGATCAGTGAGAACAGGCCACCCAGCAGGGAGCCAAGCAACAATGCGGTGAAAAGGGAAAGGCCGCTGGTCATTTTCGAGGCTTCCAGCAAGGTCTGCGTTGCCGCCGCCGTACAGGCGCCGATGCTCATCAATCCTTCCAGGGCGATATTCACCACTCCTGATTTCTCACAAATCATGCCACCGATGGCGGTGATCAGAATAGGGGCCACAATCATCAAGATGGAGGGAACCACTCCAAAAAACGTACTCATTTTATCGCTACCTCCTTCTGAAGTCTCTTCTTCTCAAGCCATTCCTGATAAAGTTTCAAACCACTACGGAGAGCAATGAAAACAACTATCAAGCCCTGGATGATATACGTGATCTCCTTAGGTATCTGCTTGGACTGCATCAAGGCCTGGGCGTTCTTCAGCAAGCCGAACAGGAACCCTGCAATCATAGTGCCTCCGGCAGTGCAGTTGCCGACCAAGGCGACGGCGATACCATCAAAACCATAATTATCCATACCTGAGATAATCCGTCCATACTTGAATGAACCCAAGGCCACAATACCACCAGCAAGACCTGCAAAAGCTCCGCTGATGGCCATGGAGATGGTGATGCTCTTCACTACAGGAATACCGCTTGCACGTGCCGCTTCCTTATTGAAGCCGGTTGCTCTCATGCCATAGCCAAGCCGGGTTTTTTCCATGACGAACCAGAAGACAAGCACGGCCAGGACCATCATGAACAAACCATTGTTCAACGTGGAGTCATTGGTAATCCTCTGGAAGAAGGAATTGGACAAGGAGGCGGTAGGGGGAAAGTTGGCGGTCTTGTAGGTGGTGGCCCCGGGCAACTGAAAACAGATAATACGCGAGAGATACAAGGATATGTAGTTGAGCATGATGGTCGAGACAACCTCGCTTACCTCGTATTTTGCCTTGAGGACCCCTACGATGCCTCCCCATATTGCTCCAACCACGATGGCCAGCACGATACAGGCCACCCATTGAAAAACCGGAATCTGCGGTCCTAAAAGGGCGAACACCTGGGCTACTGTCATTCCCATGATATATTGACCCTCGCCTCCGATATTGAAAAGTCCGACCCGTTCGGCAAAGCCCATGGAAAGACCACAAAGGATATATGGCACCGAATAGTTCAGTGTCTCACCGATGTAGCGGACGTTCATCTTGCCGTTGTCGATATTGTATCCACTGAAAGCTTGAAAAATCGCCTTGTACATGTTGGAGGGCTTACGACCTACCAGAGCCACCAGAAGAGTCCCCACCAGGAACCCCAATATGACAACCAGCACCGACACAACGGCATCAGATTCAAGGAGCCGGGAACCACCGGACACCAGCCTGTTCTGCTTATTCCTGCTCATTGGGCATCTCCTTTCTTGGAACCGGCCATCATCAAGCCAATCTCCCGTTCGGTGACCTCTCCCTGCTTGTAGGTTCCCACGATGCTCCCCTTGCTTATTGTTGCAATGCGATCACACAAGTTCATAATCTCATCCAATTCGAAGGACACCAGCAATATGGCCCTGCCCTTCTCCCGTTCATCGAGTATACGCTTTCTGATATACTCGATGGCACCCACATCCAGACCTCTGGTCGGCTGTGCCACCAGAAGCACTTTCGGTGACAGGCTGATCTCTCTCGCCACAATGACCTTCTGCTGGTTTCCCCCCGACAAGCTCCCCGCCGGGGTGTCGGCCCCTTCACCGGCGCGTATATCAAATTGCTTGATAAGGGTCTGGGCGTTCTTCTTCATCAAAGGAAAATCGAGCAGACCGAACCTCTTGGTGAGGGGGGGAAGATAATAATTCTTGATGGCGCAGTTCTCGCTGATGGAGAAGTCGCTTACCAAACCATGTTTCTGCCTATCTTCGGGAACGTGTCCCAATCCCTGCTCAATACGCTCCCTGATGCTCATGTTGGTGATATCCACCCCGGAGAGGATAATCTTGCCTGAGACCACCGGGCACAGACCGGTAAGGCCATAGAACAACTCACTCTGTCCATTGCCATCGACACCTGCAATCCCCAATATCTCACCTTCATGCACTTCAAAACTCAGGTCGTGCACCTTGGGATTACCCTGTATATCATTGATAAAGACATTCTGTACGCGAAGCACAGCTGTTCCAATCTTGCAAGGACTCTTGTCCAATTCAAACTTGACCGAACGTCCTACCATCATCTCGGCAAGTTGCTGCTCGGTGACTGAAGCGACATCGACAGTATCAACGACCTTGCCACGGCGCAACACGGTGCACCGGTCCGCCACAGCCTTGATCTCCTTAAGCTTGTGGGTGATCAGGACAATGGTCTTTCCCTCGGTCTTCAAGCGACGGATAATCTCCATCAGCTCGTCTATCTCCTGAGGAGTCAGGACCGCCGTAGGTTCATCGAAGATGATGATATTCGCATTCCGATAGAGGACTTTGAGAATCTCCACCCTCTGCTGCATGCCTACGGTGATATCCTCGATCAAGGCCTTGGGATCCACTCTCAGACCGTACTGCTCAATCAATTGGGAGACTCGTTTCTCCGCACTGGGGATGTCCAGCACCTTCCACTTATTCACAGGCTCCCTTCCCAGTACGATGTTCTCCGTGACCGAGTAGTTCTGCACAAGCTGAAAATGCTGATGGACCATGCCTATCTTGAGTTCGGTGGCGATGTTCGGATTCTTGATCTCCACTTCCTTGCCATGAATCCTGATAGTCCCGCTATCAGCGCTATATGCACCAAAAAGGATAGACATCAAGGTGGATTTACCCGCGCCGTTCTCGCCGAGCAAAGCCAGGATCTCCCCTTCCTTCACCTTCAAGGTTACGTTGTCGTTCGCAACAACCCCAGGGAAGGTCTTCGTTATCCCCTGCATCTCAATTGCGTACTGCTCTTCCAAGTTTGACCCCTTGCTCTTCTACTTTGGGCACGCACGCATGCCCAAGATAGGAGAGCGGCATGCCATAAGCATGCCGTACTCCATGATATGAATTCAATACTTATCAGTCATCTTTTGCAGCTAAACCAGCAGGCGCCGCACCAGCAGCAAGGGCTGCCTTGTAGGTACCATAGATCTTGGTCTTGCCACTTACGATATCAGCCTTAGCCGCATCAACGGCCTTGCTGACAGAGGAAGCCAGCTCCGGGTTGGCCTTGGAATAATCAACACCATCTTCCTTCATTCCCATGGTGATCACCCCACCTTTGAAGGTCTTGTCCGCAACCTCTTTCAAAGCATACTCGGTCGAATTCTCCACTCTCTTCACCATGGAAGTCAGAACGGCGCTCTTCTTGTCTGCATAGATACCATCCTCATACTGGTCGCTATCAACACCGATGGCCCACACGTTCTTGCCTTGGCTTCTGTATTCCTTGGCCTGGGCGATGGTTCCGTTTCCAGTTCCCCCAGCTGCGGAGAAGATGCAATACACGCCACTATCATACCAATTCTTTGCTTGGGCTTTCGCCAATTCCGGCTTGCCCCAATCATTCGCATAATAGTCAACCATCTGGGCATCAGGGAGCACGGAATGGATACCCTGCAGATATCCCATCTCGAACTTGGTGATGGTCGCACCAGGCACCCCACCAATGAATCCAAACTTAGGATTTGCGATACCATCGGCCTTGGCCTGCAACGCAGCGACCATGCCCACCAGATAAGAACCTTCCTCTTCCTTGAAAATGAACTGAAGGATGTTATCGCCGGAAAGCCAATTCACATCGATGATGGCATACTTCTGTTTCGGGTTCTTGGTTGCGACTTCCTGCAAAGCATCAGCAAAGGTGAAGCCGGTGGTGACGACAAGGTCATACCCCTCATCGGTCGCCTGCTGCAGGTTCGGAATGTACATGTCCTGAGTGGCGGCGGTGACTACATCATACAACTTGCCCCGTCCTGCAGGATTCGCTACGGTGTCACCATAGAAGGCGACGATACCACGCCAAGCGGCGGCATTGAAGCTCTTGTCATCAATACCTGTCGCATCTGTAAGCAACCTGACAGTCGGCTTGTCAGAAGTGGCACTTGGAGCACTCTCCTTGGCACCATTAGCGAACAAAGACATAGCCACGACTAAAATCAGAAGAACAGTCGTAATTTTTTTCATTCGTTCTCTCCTTCAAAAATGATAAGACTAACGACTTATTGTACCACAGAAACTATTTTAAGGAACACCTAAAGGGAAAAAAACGGATTATCACAATTCCTTTCTTAAAATAGCAAAAAAAACCATAAACATGTCCCAAATGGGACTATTTATATTGCACAATCTCTTTTATTGTCATATTCTTGGGCTCAGAGGAAGAGTGATGAAATTCGACACCCAGCAAGTGATTGACAACTGCCAAATACTGAAGGCCTGCAAGATAAAGTCCAGCGAGGTCTCTCTTGTCAATCTTGCCCGCAACGAGGAAGTGGGTGACACCATCAACGGAGAAAGCCAGTTGGCCTTGATAGTCTCAGGTGATATCCTGGTGCTAAGCAAAGGGGGAGACGCCCACGAGGTCCTGCTCATCACAAAAAAAGAAGGGGATCTGTTTGGCATAAGCAACCTTTTCCTTGAGAATGAATTGAAGACGACATTACGAAGCAGGACGAAGAGCACCTTGCTTTTCATTTCCAAGGACCGTATCAGGAACGCCTTGCGCTCGGATAGGAGCGCAATGGAGCTGTATGTCCGCTTTTGCAACCAAAAGATACAGTTCCTGCTCAAACGGATTGAATCTCTCAGTCCCCAATCAGCACGAGCTCGGGTTGTGGACTATCTTCTTTCCAACGCCGATCCTGATGGACATATCGCCTTTGAAAGCAAGGAAACACTGTCCAAACGGCTGGGCATTGGACGTTCGTCTTTGTTTAGGGAACTCGGTTTCCTGCAGAAGCAGGGACTTGTCCGTGCCATCGGTGCCAAGGAGTATGCAATCAAAAAAAGCGGGTTGCAGGAGCTTCTGGAAACACTGGCATAATATAGTATAAGGAAGGGATTTCATGAAAAAAACGATTGCGGTCATTTGTATGATAGCCACTCTCTTTTCCTGTGTGTTCGCACAAGGGACCAAGGAAGAGGGAAAGACCTTTGCCAATGAGGATGTCGATGTCAGGGTCATCGCCCTGAAAGGACCTACCTCCATGGGGCTGGTGCAGCTGATGAACCAAAGCGAAGCCGGGCCAGTCGACCATAACGCCTACACCTTCTCGCTCACCGGCGCTGTTGATGAGGTCACGACCAAGATAGTCAAAGGTGATGTCGATATTGCCGCGATACCTGCCAATTTGGCAAGTGTGCTGTACAACAATACCAAAGGCAAAGTGAAAGTCGTGGCGATAAACACGCTGGGAGTCATCTACATCCTGGAGAATGGCAATACCATCAAGAGTGTGCAGGACCTGAAAGGCAGGACCATCTATGCCAGTGGCAAAGGGGCGACCCCTGAGTATGGTTTGAATTATGTACTCAAGGCGAACGGACTGGAACCAGGCAAGGATGTGAACATCGAATGGAAGAGCGAACATGCTGAATGCGCCACGGCCTTGACGACCTCAAAGAATGGGATCGCCATGCTGCCCCAGCCTTTTGTAACTATCGCCCTGATGAAGAACAGCAATATACGTATCGCACTTGATCTTACCAAGGAATGGGAGAAAAAGGGGAATGGTTCCGCTATGATCACAGGGGTAATGATTGTCAGGACCGACTTCGTTGATAATCACAAGCAGGCCCTGGACAGGTTCCTGTCCCAGTACGCCACCTCTGTCGAGTTCGCCAACACCGATCCTGATGCGACCGCAAAGCTCATCGGTTCGTACAACATCGTCCCTGAGGAAGTGGCGAAACATGCCCTGCCTTACTGCAACATTGTGTGCATCACAGGTACTGAGATGGAAAACAAGCTTTCAGGATATCTTCAGGAACTGTACAACCAGAATCCCAAGGCTGTAGGAGGAGCTCTTCCCCCCGATGAGTTCTACTATTCCCTCTAAGGACAAAAACAAACGGCTGCTCTCCTTCTGGGCAGTCGTTTTCTGGCTCGCCTTATGGCAAATCGGAGCCAGTCTCATTGGTGAGGAGCTCCTTCTGGTATCGCCCGTTCGGGTGGTCCTTCGTCTTTTGCAAATGTCAAGGGAGCTTTCCTTTTGGAAGGCCATATCCTTTTCCTTCGTACGAATCTGCTCGGGGTTTTTCCTTGCCTTGCTTTTTGGTACGGTTTTCGCCTCGCTTTCCTACCGGTTCTCCTTCATAGGCACCTTGCTTTCGCCCTTGATGAAAGCCATCAAGGCCATACCCGTGGCTTCCTTCATCATCCTGGTGCTTATCTGGGTCCCCTCGAGGAACCTTTCGGTGGTCATCTCCTTTCTCATGGTGCTTCCCCTCTTTTACATCAACGTACTAGAAGGACTTGAAAGCACCAGCAACGAACTTTTGGAAATGGCAAAATTATTCAATGTAAGCACCCCGAAGCGCATACGTTCCATTTATTTATCCCAGATCATGCCTTTCTTCAGAAGTGCCTGCTCCCTGGGTCTGGGCATGAGCTGGAAAAGCGGCATCGCTGCTGAAGTCATTGGTATTCCCGTCGGCTCGATGGGAGAGAATCTTTATCAGGCCAAGGTGTTTCTCGCCACTGCCGACTTGTTTACCTGGACATTGGTCATCGTCCTTGTGTCGGTGGTGTTCGAGCATCTGGTGCTCTTTCTCCTTGACCGTTGCTTTTCCAAGATTGAGAGGTTGTCATGAATTACCTTCTTAAGGACATTTCCAAGAGCTTTGAAGGGAAAAGGGTATTGGACCATCTTGACCTTACCATCAAGGAAAACGAAGTGAACGCCCTGGTGGGACCTTCAGGAAGTGGAAAGACAACCTTGTTACGTATCATCATGGGTTTTGTCATACCAGACAGCGGAGACTTATCCGCTCTGAAGGGCAAGAGGTTCAGCGCGGTATTCCAGGAGGAT